>Ga0335080_10000170_pt1 | contig 57230 bp, 51 predicted proteins | sample Lox_Sample_34_FD_206720 | JGI IMG/M metagenome (GOLD analysis project Ga0335080, IMG submission 206720) | Soil microbial communities from Loxahatchee National Wildlife Refuge, Florida, United States - Lox_Sample_3.4 | ecosystem: Environmental > Terrestrial > Soil > Wetlands | place: USA... | reverse complement strand
ACGTGTATCAGGACGCCTTCCTCAAAGCGTACAAGAACATCGGCAGCTTCCGGTTTGAGTGTTCCTTCTACACATGGATTTATCGGATCGTGACGAATTTGTGTCTCGATCACCTGCGCAAGAAAACCGTGCGCAAGGAAGATGCGCCGGTGGCGAAAGATGCCGACGGCGGCGAGTACGACCTGCTCGATCAGGTTGCGGACGGACGGGCCGGTGCGAATCCGGAGAAAGACCTGATGCGGCGTCAACTGGGCGATCGCATCGCCGGGGCGCTCGAGAAGCTTACGCCGCGTGAGCGGATGGTATTTGAGTTGAAGCACTACCACGGCATGAAGCTGCGCACCGTAGGAGAGATTTTGCATACGACGGAAGAGACCGCCAAGAACACGCTCTTCCGGGCCACGCAGAAGCTGCGCGGGGCTTTGGCGGATATGAGGTGAATTAGTCGCGAGCCCCGAGCCCCGAGCAAAGTCGCAAAGGTTACGGTTCACGGCTCACGGCTCACGACTAAGGACTGAGGTAACTATGAAGTGTGAATGGATTCGAGAAAATATCGTGCTTCATGTTTACGGCGAGCTGGCCGATGATGCCCGCCACGAACTTGAGCAGCACGTATCGCGCTGCGCCGATTGCGCGCTGGAACTGAGAGCCGAGCAGAACTTCCACGGACTGCTCTCGCAGGATCGCGCCGAGGAGCCGACTCCGAATCTGTTGGCCTCGTCGCGCATGCGGCTGCAGGAATCGCTGGAGACGGCCAGGCAAGGCACGTTCTGGAGCCGCCTGCCGTTCGATCCGATGATCTGGCTGCAGCAGGTTCGGTTCGCGCCGGCGCTGGCCGCGGTGATCCTGATCCTCGGATTTTCCGGCGGGATGCTGACAGCGTATCGAATGCGACCGCCAGTCCAGGTTCCCAGTCCCGTACCCACCCCGACCGAAGCTTCCATCGCCGCCATCGATTCCGTAACGCCCATCGCAGGCACCGATCAGGTTTCCATCAAATACAACACGGTTGCAACCCAGGAAGCATCGGGATCATTAAACGACCAGAAGATTCAGCAGTTGCTGTTGTTTGCGGCCCGTAGCAACTACAACTCCGGTGTGCGCGTGGATTCAGTCGACCTGTTGGCCCAGCGTTCCGGCGACCTGCAAGTGCGCGAGGCCCTGATCTATGCCCTGCAGAACGACACCAATCCAGGAGTGCGGTTGAAGTCCCTGGATGCGCTGGGGAATTTCGTCAAGAGTGACACCAACGTGCGCGACGCTGTTCTGCGCGCCTTGGTGAATGATTCTAACCAGGGAGTAAGGACCGAAGCCCTGCGGTTGATCGAGCCGGTGAAGGCGGACGGCAGCGTCCGCGGCGTGCTGATGGCGCTGGCTGCCAAGGATCAGAGCACGTACATCAAGTCGCAGGCACGTACGATCCTGGCGCAGTTGCCCGAGATCGATTAGATCGATTGAATGCAGAAGTCAGAAGTTAAGAATGCAGAATCACAACCAAAACAACTTCTGCATTCCAGAAATGAGGTGGTTCCGTTGAAAAAGGTGCAACCGATCGTTGGGTTAGTCGGAGTGCTGACCCTGCTTGCGTCGCTGGCCGTGGCGCAGGAAACGCAAGTCATCCGCGAAGGCGGATCCTGGGCACAGCAGGTGAGCGGATCGCTGACTACAGTGAAGAACCTGCGGGTGAAGGTCGACATGGGCTCGGTGGTGGTTCGGGGCGGGCAGCAGCAAGGCATCAATTACGTTGTTCATACTCGTTTTGGCAATTCTTCAGAGCAGGAAGCCCGTAAGCAGTTTGAGCAATTCAAGGTCACCGCATACGTCAAAGGCGATACCGCGTGGATCGTGGGAGATTGGCAGGGTGGACATCATCCCCGGCATTTTTCGGGTGAGTTTTCGGTGATGGTTCCACGCGAAATGGCGCTGGTAAAGCTGGAGACAGAAGGCGGGAACGTGGATGCAACCGGGTTATCCGGTCGCGTGGAAGCGCAAAGCGGCGGCGGCAGCATGCACCTTGACGACATCGGCGGCGGCCTGTTCGCGGAAACGGGTGGCGGGTCCATCGACCTGGGTACGGTGAGCGGCGAGGCGAGTGTCCACACCGGCGGCGGGTCGATCGAAGTGCGGCAGGCCAACGGCAAGCTGATCGCTGAAACCGGGGGCGGCAGCATCGAAATTCAGTCTTGCGCGCAGGGTGCAGTCATCGAGACCGGCGGCAACAGTATTACGGTCCATCACTGCAACGGCAAGGTAAAGGCAACGACGGGTGGCGGCAGCATTGAAATCAGTGATGTTGGCGGTCCCGCAGAGATTGAAACCGGGGGTGGCAGCATCCGGCTGACCTCGGCCAAAGGACATGTGCGCGCCCAGACTGGCGGCGGGGGAATCGAGTTGTACGGAGTACCCTCGGCATCTGCCGAAACCGGCGCTGGTGGGATCACCGTGAAACTCGTGAACACCGGCGGGGACCGTCGCGATTCCATGCTTGAGACCGGCGCCGGCGACATCACGGTCTATATCGCGTCCGATGTCGCGATCAGCGTGCGCGCCAGCGTCGACATGGGCAGCGGACACCGGATTTCTTCGGACTTCCCGGAGATCAATATCCACAGCGAAGGCGATTGGGGTTCGAAGTCCTGGAGCGCCGATGGGAACCTCAACGGCGGTGGTCCTTTGCTCAAAGTACACACGTCGACGGGTGATATTTGTCTCAAGCGGGCCAACCGCTGAATGACGGAGTATTGAAATCACAGGCAGTGCTGGCGCAGGGGTTGCCGCGGAGCCGCGAGCGCGGCAGGCCGACGCGCCGAGGGGGAATCATGCGCAGATACATCGCGTTCAGTGTTCTTTGCCTACCGTTGTTTCTCACGTTCGCGCGTGCTGACCAGGACTGCTCGGTCGACCAAACCTCAGCCCAGCCTTGGGTGTTCTCCAGCGAGGACACCGGCACTAGCTCATATCTTGGCGTCGATATCGCCGACGTCACCAGCGAACGCGTCAGTGCCCTCAAGCTGAAAGAGGAGAAAGGCGTCGAGGTCACGATGGTGGACCAGGATGCCCCGGCCGGCAAAGCGGGGATCAAGGAGCACGACGTCATCCTCACCATGAACGGGACAGCGATCGAAAGCGGTGCGCAGTTGCGCCGCATGATCCACGAGACGCCCCCGGGACGCGTGGTCACGCTGGAACTGAGCCGCGATGGCCAGCCTGTTACCGTAAAGGTGCCGCTCGCGGACAAACACAAGGAGTTTGTCTTTGCTGGTCCCAAGCCGGGCGACGTTCATGTGAACATGCCTGAGATTCGCATCCCCGATATCGACATCCCCGCGATGCACATGATCATGGTGACCTCGTCGGCGCGCAGTGGCCTGACTGTCGAGAACATCACACCCCAGCTGGGAGAGTTCTTCGGCGTCAGAGACGGTAATGGAGTGCTGGTCCGCTCCGTGGACAAAGGTAGCCGGGCTGACAAGGCAGGGTTCCGCGCCGGCGATGTCATCGTCAAGATCAATAATCAGGCGGTGCACGATACTGGCGACTTCTCCCACGCCGTGAAATCGCGCAGCGGCAATTCAGTTTCCGTGGGCGTGATGCGCGACAAGAAGGAACAGACGCTCAGCCTGACGCTGCCTCCGTCCAAGGAATCTGGCGAGCTGATCGATGAAGAGAGCTTCGACATGGAGCCACTTTTCCGGGCCGACTCTGCACTGGAGCTGAGCAAGGTTCGTGAGGAGTGGGCGAAGATGCAGCCGCAGTGGGAACTGGCTGCGCAGAATGCCCGCAAGGCCGCGGAGGATTTCCGAAACGAGTTCTGCAAGCAACAAAAGGAATTTCGCGCTCAGGCCGTGAAACAGAAGCGGCAGATGGAAAGAGACATGCGGGAGTTGCGCCGCGAGGTCTTGCGCCTCCGGCAGGATTGGCTGTAACTTACGAACCGTTGCCAGTGGAAGCTGCCTGGGCCAGGTTGGTCAGGCACACGCGATTTCTCCCCGATTGCTTGGCGGCGTAAAGACCGGAATCGGCAGCGCGAACCAGATCATCGCGATTCCTTCCGTGCGAGGGGAAGGCCGCGACGCCAGCGCTAATGGTGATCGTGCGGGGCACACCCGGGAACTGCCAACCTGCGACCGTTTTTCGCAGTTTCTCGGCGACAATCAGCGCCTGCTCGGCGTTCGTCTGAGTCAAAAGCACGGCAAATTCCTCACCGCCATAGCGGCACACTACGTCAATCTTGCGCACCTGCTGGTGAAAAATCGACGAGACCTGCCGCAGTACTTCATCCCCTAGTAGGTGGCCGAATTCATCGTTCAACTGCTTGAACTGATCGATGTCCGCCATAATCACAGCCATCCCGGTGCCGTAGCGGCGGGCGCGCTCAATCTCTTCCACGATTCTCAGCTCGAACTGGCGCCGGTTGAAGATGCCAGTCAGACCGTCGAGATAAGCAAGCTGCTTCACCCGCTCCACGTAGTGGGCGTTTTGGATGGAATTTGCGCAGATGTCGGCGACGGATTCGAGGGACTGCAGCTCGCTCTCGTGAAAATCGTTCGGCTTCGCGCTGTGGAGCGTGAGCACTCCCAGCGTGTGCCCGAAGGAGATCAGCGGGATGCTCATGCGCGATGCCGCTTCCTTAAACAACCGTATATCTTCTGGAGCCCCACTCAGGTCTCTCTCGATCACGGTTCCACTGCTATCCATCACGTCGGACCAGGGGGGCTGGTTCACGGGAAGGCGGCAGGCGGGCAGGAAGCAGGGCGTCAGATCGCCATGATAGGCGCGCATGACCAGATCGCCCTCCTCGCGCAGCAGAAGCGAGACCTGCGAGACATGGAACGCCATCTGGATGATGGTGCAGACTCGGATGAGCAACTCTTCAAGGTCCATCACGGCGGTACTTTGCTGCGCGATGGTGTTGATCGCCTCCAACTGCCGGGCACGTTTGCGTTCCAGGGAATACAGGCGGGCGTTCTCGATCGCGATTGAAGCCTGTGTCGAAAAAAGTGTCAGCAGCTCGATCGTTTCCGGAGCAAAGTGGTTGAGTTTGTCGCTTTGGCAGTCCAAAATGCCCACCACCTCATCCCGCACCATCAAAGGAATCGACAGCTCGGACCGCGTTGACTGTGCAGAGCAGATGTACCGCGGGTCGTTAGCTACATCGCGGGCGTAAACCGGCTGCTTTTTCGAGGCGGCCGCGCCGGTGATCCCTGCAGAGGCTGGGAAACGAATTGAGTCCTTGCCTTCATCCCATCCGACCTGCGAACGGACGTACAACTGCTGTTTCTCCCGGTCGAGCAGGAGAATCGCTACGTTCCGCAGATGAAAGTAGTCGTGCGCAATTGCCAGGATTCTCTGGAGGACCTCGTCGAGGTCGAATGTCGAGAGAACAGCCTGGCCTGCGTCGTACAGGACCGCGATTTTTGGCATCCGTAACGGATTCTATCGTTGCGAAGGGTAACAACCGAGGTTCCGAAAGTAACCGGGAACGCCGCGAATCAGCGCCATCTGCGAGCCGTCCGGATCAGGCCATAAGCTACCAGGCAGAACCAGAAGTCCACCGCCATGCCCAGATCAAAGTGAAATGGACGGTGTCGGGCGACCGGCGGGAGCGAAGACAGCAGCAGAAAGTAGACGACGTTTCCGAGGATGATCGCGATCAGCGCTTGTAGAAGATTGACTAGCACTGATGATTTAGACACCTTGACGCTCCCCGCGGTTTCCGAGGAATGGAGGCTCGTCCGTCCGGCTGAAGTTAGCTCCTGCTACCATTCTTTTGGAGACCCGGCTCCAGACCGGGCATCGCTGGACCCGTTGCATGCTCGAGCTTGCCACTCCCGTCCAATACGTCAAAGGCGTTGGACCGCGCCTCGCCGAGATCCTGTCGGCCAAAGGCATTCATACGGTCGGCGACCTGCTTCATTATCTTCCTTTCCGCTACGAAGATCGCTTGAACCCGCGGGGGATCGCCGAACTCCGTGCCGGTGAGATGGCCAGCGTGATCGGCGAGGTGCGGAATTCCGGATTGTTCCGCACCCGGAGCATGCCCATCTTCCAGCTCACTGTGGGTCAGGGGCGTGCGCGGCTCCGCTGCCTGTGGTTCAACGCCACCTATTTACAGGACAAGTTTGTGCCCGGCCAGTTGATCGCCCTCTACGGCAAGGTGGAGCAGGATCAGCGAAGTGGGGAACTGCAGATCATCCAGCCGCAATTTGAAGTCCTGGGCCACGCCGGAGAATCCGGCAACGACGGTGCGGAGAAGAAGGCTGCCGAGTCGATGGAGGTCGGTCGTATCGTGCCGATCTACGAAGCCGCCGGCCGGATCACGCCCAAGTGGTTCCGCAGAATCATCCGCACAGCCCTCGATAACCTGACTCCCGAGCTGCCAGACCCCATTCCTCCGGCAGTGCGTTCGCATCTGGGGCTGATCTCCCCGCGGGCAGCGCTGTGGAACGTGCACTGGCCCGAGCCGGGAGAGAGTCTCGCTGACCTGCAATCGTCGCGGACACCCGCGCACGTCCGCATGATTTTCGACGAATTGTTCTTCGTTGAACTCGGCTTGGAGCTGAAGCGTCAGCAACTCAAAGCGCAGACCGGCATTGCGTTCAAGCTGGATGACCGCGTCCGGGTAGCGATCAAGAAGATCTTGCCGTTCCACCCGACAGCGGCGCAAAAGAAGGTCCTGAAAGAAATCGCCTCGGACATGGAGAAGCCTTATCCCATGCGGCGTCTATTGCAGGGGGACGTTGGCTCGGGAAAGACGATCGTGAGCTTTGAGGCCGCGATCATTGCCATCGAGAACGGGTATCAGGTGACGTTGATGGCGCCAACGGAAATCCTGGCGCAGCAGCACTACTTCTCGGCGCGCAGGATCCTCGAAAACGCCGGCTATCGCATTGTTCTGCTCACAGGTTCTCTTGAGGCCGATCGCAAACGCGAGATCCGGCGCCACATCGCGCAAGGCAGCGCGCAACTGGTCATCGGGACTCACGCACTGCTCGAAGAGAAGGTTGAGTTCGCCAACCCGGGACTCGTTATCGTCGACGAGCAGCATCGTTTCGGAGTGATGCAGCGGCTGAAGCTGATGAAAAAGTCGGGAGAGACTCACGAAACTCACGCAGGGACAGCCGCCCCCGGCCCTTCGGTCGAGCGAAGCTCAGCTGCTGCCGAACCGGACGTCCTCGTCATGACTGCGACGCCGATTCCCCGAACTCTGGCTCTCACCCTCTACGGTGATCTCGACCTTAGCGTGCTCGACGAACTGCCCCCCGGACGCACTCCGATCATTACGAAGCAGGTCACCGACGATCAGTCGCCCAAGGTTTGGGACTTCGTTCGCAAGCAGGTTGCCGAAGGACATCAGGCCTACATTGTGTATCCCGTGATCGCCGAAAACGAAGAGAGCGAACTGAAGGCAGCCATCAAGATGTATCGGGAACTCAGCGGCCACGTCTTCTCTGATCTAAGAGTTGGGTTGCTGCATGGCCGTCTGGACGCGGACTTAAAGGATCAGGTCATGCGGATGTTTCAGAAAGGCGAGTTGCAGATACTGGTCGCGACCACCGTGATCGAAGTTGGTGTGGACGTCCCGAACGCTACCATAATGGTCATCGAGCATGCCGAGCGATTTGGGTTGGCACAACTCCATCAATTGCGCGGACGAATCGGGCGCGGTGCGGCGAAGTCCTTCTGCATATTGATGACGGGCGGCAAAATCACCGACGAGGGACAGCGCCGGCTCCAGGCGATGGTCGACACCAACGACGGATTCAAGATCGCCGAACTCGATCTGGAACTGCGCGGCCCGGGAGAATTTTTCGGCACCCGCCAGGCCGGACTGCCCAGCTTCCGTGTTGCCCACATCATCCGCGATGCCCAGCTGCTGGAGTTGGCGAAACGGGAGGCTGCGGCCGTTCTTACCGGTCCAAACTCCGAAATCTCAGCCGCGGAAATCAGCCGGGCCTTGGTGGAGATGCGCTCGCGCTGGCAGCACACGTATGGACTGGTAGAAGTCGGTTGATGCCAGCAGAATCCGCTGACGATTATCGTGCCGCAGCGAGGCGCTGCTTCCACAGTTCGATGTCGTCCTGCCGATTCGCTTCCGTCGCGATCTGCAAAGCCAGTTGGGCGACTTCTCTTTGCAGGGAAAGGCGAATCACACCCCAGCGTCCGCCAGCGTCCAATTTGTAGGTGAAGAAATCATCTGCAGCGGACAGGGCCTGGTCGGTCTTTCCCTGGTTCTTGTAGGCAATGATGAGCCAGCGAAGAGCCACGCTCTTTTCTGAGACTGCGCTGCCGACGCGCTGCTCGGCCTCTGTGCTGGGATCCCGCGCGAAGCGGTCGATTATTTTGTCGCAAACACTGGAAGTGGAATAGAGTGCCTGTTCCGTGTCGTCCCAGTCATTTTGCAGAGAATTCGCGTACGCCAGGTTCGCGTATTGTGTCGCAAGAGCGGGGTCGTACTCGTCCGATGACGATCGAATATCGTCGATCATTCGCTGAATGGTCTGCACCGACTCGGAGTACCGGTGCCGGTCCTGCAGGCAGTAGCTCAGCGAGTTGCGGGCCTCCAGGAGCGCGTTCTCCTTGCCTTCGGTCAAGTGCTGAGAGAACTTCTCGGCATCTTCGAACTCCGCGATGGCAGGGTCACAGCCGCTCGCTTGCCGGAGTATCTGCCCCCACCGCATCGCCGAAGCTGTCAGGCTCTTGTAGGCCGCCTGCGCTTCGGGATCACGTCCAGACGATTCGCACAAACTCGCGATCTGCTGTCTGGAACTCTTCAGAGATGCGTACTGATCCGTGCCGAGCCGATCAGTGGATCGTTCTGCTTCCTGAAAATCATCGAGGGCTTCAGTGTAGCGCGCATCTTTCATCGCGCGCGTGCCTTCATCGAACAAGGAGCGGAATCTGGCGTCGTTCGCCGAGTGATATTTCGCTTCCTGCTGCCACGCTTTTTCCTGCCGGGAGGGTGGAAACGCGACGTAATGGATGATTGCCGATGACACGACGGAAATAAGTACCGCCATCAGCCCCCACATCAACAGCTTCTCGAAGGTTCTCGACATGCCGAAGCACCCTCGGCGTCATGATTGCACGACTTGGTAACACCGCCAATTACGGCCGTGGTGCGTATCTTCGCACGTGCTAGCATCGCGTCGTAACGCGACCAGAGTGGAGGCAACAACATGCCGGCAATCCAACCGTCCAGAGCACCACAACCTTCTTCGAAGACGGTTGGAATGATTTTGTTGCTCGTAATCGGGCTGGCCGGCGTGAGCATCTACTATTGGTACCGCCTCGCCAGACGCGCACCCGCTGCCAACTTCACGGTTCCTTCGATCAAATGGAGCAAGAACTTCGGCGTCGACCAGCAATTTGTGACATCGCCCGTGCTAGCCGAGGATGGCTCTCTTTACATCGCCAGTGTGCTTGGAAGTCTCTATTCCCTCGATTCTTCCGGAGAGAAGCAATGGGAGTATCACACGAACGAGTTCATTGCTGGTGGACTGCTCCGCGACGCCGACAAGAACATCTACTTCACCACACTGTCGAAAGTATTCTCACTCAATTCTTCCGGGCGAAAGCGGTGGGAGATCGATTGCCCGCAACCGAGGATGTGGCAAGACGACCAAGGAAGTGCGGTGGACGGGAACAATCTCTATACGCACTGCGGCAAGAACTTTGTCGCGCTGAACAAGAACGATGGCACGAAACTCTGGTCAAACCCTCCGTTGGATATGGAGGCTGCGCCTGCCGTGTTGAAGGACGGAACTGTCATCGGCGTGAGCGCGAGCCACCTCATTGCGACGGACCGCGATGGGAATAACCTCTGGAAATATCCGGGAGAGTCTGGGTCTGACGCGGTTCCGCTCGATACACCGATTGCAGTCGGGAATGACGGGATTCTCTACGCCGGTTCGCGCCTATCCGATCGCTTCGTGGCTCTGGATTCGCACGGCGCCGTCCAATGGTCGTTCCGCGTGCACACTCAGCCGTTCAGGTCTTCTCCGGTGATCGCAGCCGACGGGACAATCTATGCGATTACCATGCAGCAACTCGTGTATGCGATCGGGCCGGACGGGGCCGAAAAGTGGGAGTTCCAGCTGCCTAGACTCATCCACGCTGAAAACCACTCCGCGCCGGTCCTCGGAAGCGATGGCACCATCTACATCCTGGCCGAGGAGAAACTGGTTGCCCTTTCACCCGAGGGCCAACAACTCTGGGAACTGCCCTTGCCGGGCTCCTGCGGAGGCTCCCCGGCGCTGACACCGGATGGAACGCTCTACATTCCTACCATCGAAGGCGTTCTCTATGCGGTGCAGACTGCGAGCCACGGTCTGATGCAAAGCCCATGGCCGCGATACCAGCATGATCTGTCAAACTCGGGCCGCGAGCTGGGGCCAGGAGGTCGGTAGACATCGTTGGTGGCACTCCGGGGCACTGCGACCTTCGCCGCATGTCGAAACGAACAGCGAAAGAGCGGCGTCTCCGGCGTTCAACACGAACTGATAAAATAGAAAAAATGGCTGGGGTTCCCCAACTGATCCAGATTGAGCTTGCTCCGCCGCTGCGCGAGCCGAAGCCGCGATGGTTGCGAGCCAAGGCTCCAGTAGGCGACAACTTTCACGATCTGAAGAAGTTAGCTCGCGGCCTCGGCCTGCACACCGTCTGTGAATCGGCGCAATGCCCGAACATCGGCGAGTGCTGGAATCACAAGACTGCGACGTTCATGCTGCTGGGCGACATCTGCACGCGGCGTTGCGGATTCTGCGCGGTGCCGAAGGGCCGCCCGGAGCCGATCGACTGGGAAGAGCCGCGTCGCGTGGCCGAAGCCGTCGCCACCCTCGGATTGAAGCACGCAGTAGTGACCAGCGTGAATCGCGACGACGACAACATCGGAAGCGCCCGAATCTTCGCCGAGACAATCCGCGAAATTCGTGAGCGGACGCCCGATTGTCGCATTGAAGTTCTCATCCCCGACTTCCAGGGGCTCGAAGAATCCTTGCGCATCGTGCTCGATGCCAAGCCCGATGTCCTCAACCACAACACCGAGACGGTTCCCAGAATCTACCGCGCGGTTCGTTCCGGCGCGCGATACGAACGCACACTGGCCCTGCTGGACAACGCAAAGAAGTTCTCCCCCGGCATGGTCACCAAGAGCGGCGTCATGGTCGGCCTGGGAGAATCCACCGAAGAGTTGGTTGAAGTATTTCGCGACCTCGGAACGCGCGGGGTTGACATCCTGACGATCGGGCAATACCTGCGTCCTTCGAAGGATCATCTGCCGATCACGCGCTTTTACACGCCTGATGAGTTCATCCATCTGCGAAACGAGGCTCTCCGCTTCGGTTTTCAGCATGTGGAATCGGGCCCTATGGTACGTTCCAGTTATCACGCGCACGAGCAAGCGGACGCTACTGCGTCGTCTCGGGTGGTGACCTAGCTTGCGCCGGACGGGCCTTCCCGCCCATCTCCCTTCAACAGCGATCACGGTTTCGAGACTTAGTACCTCAATCGGAGAACTCGTCTTTGGGAGGTCTCTCCCATGGTGACGGTTCTCCTGGTCATTTTTGGTTTCTGCGCCGGATTACTCGGTGCTCTCACCGGCATTGGGGGAGGCGTTCTGCTAACGCCGATCCTCACCCTGCACTTTGGGATTCCAATTCGGCAGGCAATCGGCACCAGCCTGGTCGCGGTCATTACAACTTCGGCAGCAAGCTCGTCGGTCCACCTCCAACGCCATACCACCGACATTCGCCTCGGCATGACACTCGAACTGGCGACCGCTTTCGGCGCCGCGATCACGGCGTATCTTGTCGGATATTTCAACCGCGACGTTCTCGAAGGGCTATTCGCCCTTTTTCTTCTCTACAGCTCGATCATGATTTTGAGCAAGCGCGGCAAAGTGAACCCGGACGAGGACACGGCCCCAGCGAACAACGGCGAAGTTGTGATTCCTCCCTACGAGCCGCAACGTTATCCGCTGGGACTGGGAGCGTCCTTGATTGCCGGAGCGCTCTCCGGCCTTCTGGGCATCGGCGGTGGGCCCATCAAAGTTCCGGTCATGTTCATCTTCATGAACGTACCGCTCATGGTGGCCACGGCGACTTCGAATTTCATGATCGGCGTAACGGCCGCAGCCAGCGCAATTGTCTATTACCGCCGCGGCGATATTCAGCCGCAGATCGCTGCCCCGCTCGCCGTAGGAGTCTTCGTGGGTTCGGTGTTGGGTGCGCATTGGGCGCCGCGCGTTCACTCCCGGATCGTCGTCTACCTGCTCGTCGCCGTGATGTTGTACCTGGCGGGGCACCTCGGATTTCACTTGCTGCTGGGGATCTTGTGAACCAACGGCGCGAACCCGAATTCGACCGAATCGTGGCACTGGTTCTCCGAACCGGGGCGTTCGGGTGCTTCTTCATCATGCTGGCGGGCCTGCTGCTGGGAATCTTCTTGAAAGGCTCGATCCCGCGCTACGTGGAACTCGCAGGCGTATTGTTGATGCTGGCTACACCTGTTGTGCGAGTGATCGTGGCCTGCTATCTGTTCTTCCGTGAAAGAGATTATCGCTACGGATACATCTCGCTGGGCGTGCTGGTGATTCTGCTGCTCGGATCGGTTTTCGGAATCGGCGAGCACTAGCCGGATAGCCTTGCCGCTAGAACACGTGCAGCTTGATGCTTAGGTATTTCTTCGGATTCTCCCGTATTGCCTTCACCAGATTCCTTGTCTCGACCAACATCTCATTCGAATTGTTGTAGAGGGTGTCGTCTTTGAAGAGCTTGCCTGCAGTTCCCTGGCCAGCTTCCAACCGAGTCGTCAGCTCGGACAGCTTGGTGAGAGTCGTATCGAGTTTCTTGGCGAGTTCCTCATCCTTCGAAAGCTTGCCGATCGTGCCCTTGCCGGCGTTGATGTCTTCCGTGATCTTCTTTAGATTCGCGATGGAGTCGTTCGCATTGTTGTAAAGCGAGGGATCTTTCAGGAATTTCCCAGCGGTTCCCTTGCCCTGCTGCATGTCGTCGATCACAGCATTCATCTTGTCGAGAGTGCCGATGAACTTGTCGTAGGCGTCGTTGCGGCTGATGAGCCTGCCGAGGCTCCCTTCGCCCTGTCCAATCTGCTCGACGATCTTCTGGAAATCGGACACCGTCGCAGAGAAACGGTTGTAGAGGGTGGGATCGTAAATGAGCTTTCCGAGCGATCCCTTCCCGCTTTCCGCGAAGGCCAGGATGCGATCGGCACGCTTCAGCAGCGCGTCCATGTTCTGCAGCGTGCCCTGGCTCGCCCGCACCACCTGGTTGAAATCAGGATGCACCTGCGTAGGCAGAGTGTCTCCATCCTGGAGAAGTCCACCGACCGCCTGCGAACTGTCAATGTCCAGATAGGTCTCGCCCAGAACGCCCGCCGTTTCAAGCGAAGTCACCGAATCCCGCCGCAGGGACTCGTGATACTTGGTGCTGACCTTCATCGTGATTTCGACAGGTGTGAACTGCTTGTCTTTTGAACTGACGATGGCGACTTTCGTGACGTTGCCGATATCGACGCCACTCAGGCGCACCGGTGCTCCGATGCGCAGTCCTTCTGCATTGTCGAAGTAAGACTTGATCGTGATGCGCTCGGTCAGTAGTCCGGCGGTTCCGGACATCAGGAACAGCAGGAACCCCAGCGTGAGACTGGCAACGATGACCGTAACCCCAACACGCAATTGCGACCACTTCAGCTGCTTCTGGCTAGGCAAATGATTTCCTCACAAACGCCAGTTGGGATGGGGATGCAGACTTTGCTGTGAGGGCCAGAGCGCCCTCACTTCCTGCTGCACGCCCACCGCAGCATGATAGCAAAGTCGCGGGTCCGCTTACGCGGCCTTCGTGCGAAACGCAGGCAAAGCGCACAGCGCGATCAGGTACGCCATCGCCCCACAGGCCAACGTCACCGTCAGGCCGAATTGGATGGCAATCACCATGGCGAGGACCGATCCCATCACGCTGGCGGCAGCATTCATCGCCCACGCCCACTCCACCGCATTCTCGGCTGCTCCCGTTTCCCCAGAGAACTCGTTTGCCGGAGTTGCCGCAAGCGCGCGTAGGCCCGTGGGGAACGGCATTCCCATTACAAACCCCAGGGGGATAAGAAATGCGGCGCTCACCAGCAGCCGCAGTTCAAAGCTCAGGCCGACCAGCGCAGCCAGGCGGCCGGGGAGGAAGACGACATACATCAGCAGCATCGACAACACAAACAACAGCGGAATCCATCCCATCGACCAGCGCGGCAGACAGCGACGCGAGAACAGGCTCCCGGCACCGCTTGAAACCATCAGCAGGAAAATCACCACGGTCAGCGCATAGGTGGGATGCCCAAGGAAGAGTACGAAGCGCTGGATGAAAGCGATCTCGACCAGGATGTATCCCAGTCCCACGGCAATGAAATAGAGCAACGGAAGCGGTGACTGGCGCGCCCGGCCGCCACGCAGAAGCATCGGCAAAACCAGAAACAGCAGCACAGCCACGATCGAAATCACCAGCACGAGCAGCAAGACCAGCACGCCGAGGTTGACCTTCCAATCGATTCCATGCCGCAGGCCCTGTTCTCCGAGAATCTGCCAAGGCTTAAGAGTAAAGAAGAAAAACGGCGCGTTATCGCTCACTGGAGAAACGTTGTATGCGTAGCTTCGCGCAAAAGCCTGCGGATCGTTGCTGGCGATCAGTTCCGAGAAGGGATTCCGCCCGGGACGTGTCGGCAAGTAAAGCGGGTCAAGCTCATCGTACTGGTCGCAATGCGCCGCTACGGAATCTTCCTCCGCAGCGGTAAAGGGAGTCTTCTTTGCCAGCACGACAACGGGAATGCCGTCCTCGTCGAGGGAACCCTGCGAGGCGACGATGAAGTTCCGGCTCGGATCTTTCACTCCGAGGCGGTGCAGTGCTTCCATGGCGACCGCGACCACCCGCAGTGCCTCGCGGGGGTGCCGGAACTCCCAGCGCGTGATCGCGATCATTCCGTCCGGCTTGAGGTGATCGAAGTACTCACGGAACGCCTCGACGGTATAGAGATTGTTCTCACTCAGCGCGAATGCTCCGGCGGCTGTCGACGCCCAGGTATCCACCAGCGTCATCTGCACGACGTCAAAATGCTGCGGCGTCGCCCGCAGATACGAGCGGCCGTCAGTGACGTGGATATGCACGTCGGGCCGGTCGTAGAGATGTTGCGCGTAATCCGCATATCGCCCGCGCATAATAGTGGTCGCGATGATGGGATTGATTTCGATTCCAGTGACGCTCGGGCTCCCATTCGCGACGGCGCGCAAGACGTCGACGCCCCCGCCGGGCCCGATAATCGCGAACTCCCCATGCGGCCGCAGAACGTTGGCCAGAGCGGGCGGAGCGGACATCAAATCCTGTTCCCACTCGGTTTCGTGCCATCGGCTGACCTCGGCATTCATGATGTACGTCGAAGCGTCGGCATCGATCACGATCGCCTTGGCCTGCCCCTGGCGATCGACTTCCACGCGCGAGAGCGCATTCCAGCGCGCAAACTCAACCCACGCCGGATCGCGGAACATTCCCTTCGCGTACACGACATCGATGAACCGCCCGGAGTGATTGGCTGCGGTCAGCCCGATGAGCGCAAGTGCCAGCACTCCAGCATTCCTGCGCGACGAAGTGGATTCCGCCCAAATCATCGCCGCGAAAGTCAGAGCCACACCAGACACCAGAATTGCGTTCGGTCCGCCCAGCCAGTTCAGGAGCGGAACGACGGCCAAACACGCCAGTGCTCCTCCGCAGAGATCAGCTCCATAAAGCCGCGGGATGCGCGTGGTCTCTCTCGCGAACACGACCGAGAACAGCAGGCCCGTGAGGAAGAACGGCACAGCAGCAGCGAGATAAAGCGCCGTCAGACGCAGGAAGTTCTTCCCTGTAACGTCCAGCGCGACGGGCACGTGCAAAACGATTTCGAGCACCACAGCAATCACGACAGAGTTCGCCATGCACAGGCGCGCCGCCAGTGTGCGCGTCGGAACCGCACCCAGGCGGCCTTTGAGCAGGTACGAAAACACGCCTCCTGCGCCCAGCCCTAACAGTGCGATGGAAATGGCCAGAAAGGCGAAGTGGTAGAACAGGACCACCGAAAAAAGTCGGGTCAGGGCCAGTTCGAGCAGCAAGGCAGCGAAGCTGGTCAGCGCCAGGCCCGCCAGCAGAATTCTTTCCGGGATCTCGACTTTGTCCGCAACGGGAATCGCAGTAGGAATAATGACAGCCATAATTGGGATCAGCGCGACAGTCTAGCAGATCAACCGCAACAGTCAGCCTGCTAATCCGCATGAAGGATTGGCCTTCATCCTACAGCAACCGATCGCCGCGGTAGATCAGGCGTCCGTCGACAATGCGAGCATCGGGTGTGAGCTCGTGGGCTTTGACTGGCCCCGTGTCGTCAATGTGCAACACTTCATGTCCTTGCGCGGTCAGCCAGTCAGAAACCAGCATTCGATGGCAGTTCAGGTACAACCTTTCGGCGCACATGTACGCAGTCGGTGCGTCCTCGCCAAGTGCGACCAGTTCGGCAGCCGCGTGCTCGAACTCCTGTGTCAGCATGTAGTCCGCATAGTTTCGGAAAGCCTCGGTGCGCAGCGCGATGTGCGGTGATTCATCCAGAATCTTCTTGCGATAGCCGCCCAGCGCTTTCATCCCGACGTATCGAATCCCCGCTGCGGGCAATGCTTTTGAGAGGGACTCACTGTTGAATTGCGGCAGGCGGCGCGATTTGGGGAAGGCGCGAATGTCGACCAGCGTCTTGACCCCGTGCGCGTGCAGCGCCACGGTCAGATCATCGAGTGAGCGAGTGGAATGCCCGATCGTGTAGAGGGTCGCCAATGCGGTCCCGTCGTCAGCTACAGGATGCGCCGCAGAGCCTCGGCGATAAGCTGATCCTGCTCCGGGAACACCGTTCGCAGATCCAGCAGAACCCTGCCTTCTTCCACGCGAGCGATCACTGGAGGATCAGACGCCCGCAGCCGGGTGCACAATTCCTCAGCGCAGATGCCCGCGCACGTAACGGCGAGCAGTCGCGTGGGTAGCACCGAAGATGGCGCGGCCCCACCGCCAATCACCGATTCGCCGTTGATCACGTCAGCCTGCAACTTTGCCGACCGGATTTGGCCGGCCAGTGCCTCAGCCCGAGCGCCGATCTCCTCCTTGCTCAAGCCCATCATCCTCAGCGTCGGCACCGCGCCGTAATCGCGCTTCACGTAGGCCAGCAGAGTCGACTCAAGCGCCGCGTAAGTCAGCTTGTCCACGCGCAACGCGCGGAACAGGGAATTCGAACGCATGCGCGCAATCAGATCAGCCCGCCCGCTCAGGAGTCCAGCTTGCGGACCGCCCAGCAACTTGTCTCCGCTATACGTCACAACGTCAACGCCGGCGCGCAGACTGTCGAGAACAGTCGGTTCCCCACGAATGCCGAACCGCTCCAGATCGACCAGAGCGCCGCTGCCAAGATCTTCCATCAGCGGCAGGTTCCGTTCGCGGGCCAGCTTCACCAGTTCCTCAATCGAGGGTTGCTCGGTGAATCCACTGATCTCAAAGTTCGAGCGATGCACACGCAGTAGAAGCCGGGTCCGCTCGTTGATGGCTTTCTCGTAGTCGGCAACGCGTGTGCGGTTCGTGGTGCCCACCTCTCGCAACGTTGCCGCGGACTTCGCCATCACGTCCGGAATGCGGAACGAGCCGCCAATCTCCACCAACTCTCCGCGCGAGACGATGACCTCGCCGCCTTCCGCCAGCGTGTTCAGGGCCAACAACACAGCCGCGGCATTGTTGTTGACCACGATCGTTGAGACTTCGGAGGCCTTGTCGCCTGCGTGACTCGGAACTGCCTCCGAAAGAAGCTTTCGCAAAAGGCGATCCACATGAACGTCACGTTTTCCGCGCTCGCCCGCCTCAAGATCAAACTCCAGATTCGAATACGACCCGCTCGCTTCGCGAACATGATCGAGGGTGTTCGCAGCCAATGGAGCCCGGCCAAGGTTCGTGTGGAGAATCACGCCGGTCGCGTTGATCACGGGCCGCAAGGAATAGCTCAGAGATTTACGAACTTGCTTCTCTACCGCACTAGTCAGACCTTCGAGCGCGAGGCGCAGTCCTGAGGCGTCAAGCAGTCCAGCGGAAACTTCCTGTCGCAGCCGGGACAGCACCGAGCGGACAGCATCGGCGACGGTACTCGTGCCGTGCGTTTCCGACAAGACCGCAAACTCGGCTCCGCGCAGCACCTCATCCACTGATGGCAATTCGCGAAACAGTTCGGATTTCCCCACGGTCTTCGCCTCCCAAACCACCACTCGACGCCCACTCACAACGTGTGCAGATACGCCAGCAAGTCCTGCATGTCCTGCGTACTTAGCTTTTGGCTGTAGCCCGGCATTTCGTTGCGCCCCATCCGGACGATGTCGCCTACTCGCTCATCGTTCGCCGGCAGCCCGCTCAGGCCGAGGTATTTGTGCTGGAAAACTCCCTTCAGTCCAGGGCCCTTCTTGCCGCGCGTCGAATACGGTTCATGGCAGCGATCGCACTCCGCATCGTAAATTCGCCGCCCCGAGGCCTGCTGCGCGTTCAGTCCCAGCTCGGCATCAGACTTGCGCCGCTCCACGTCGCAAGCTGCCATCAGCGTCAGGCACACAATCGCAGCCAATATTCCCAGAACCAATGCACACCGGATCGGAGGGGTTCGCATGTTCGGACCTGTCGGATAAGCCAAGCGCTGCTTCCAGCGCCGCTTTACAATAATAGAGCAAAGGTTCCAGTCATCAGGTATGCCGGTCGCTATCAAGCGAGTATATGAGCCGCCGTCCCGCGCCGACGGAATCCGTGTGCTGGTCGACCGGCTCTGGCCCCGCGGCCTAACCAAGGAAGCAGCTGGGGTCGATGAATGGTTGCGTGACATTGCCCCGTCCCACGAACTGCGGCAGTGGTACCACGCCCGGCCCGAGCAGTGGCAAGGGTTCCGCAAGAAATATTTGAAAGAGCTCGCTAAGCCCGAATGTGAGACCGGGTTGCGGAAACTCTACGAGCTCGCGCACGGGAAGAAGCGGCTGACGCTGCTGTTCTCTTCGAAGATGGAAGAAAACAATAACGCTACGGTTCTCAAAGAACTGCTCGACGGCATGCGCAAGCCTCCCACCGGAACTGGCCCCGGTGCCGTCTATTCACAGCGCAGGCGCGCGGCGGCGATTCGCCGACGATAGCCGCCTCCGACAACCACTCCTCCTTCATTTAGAATCGTCCCGCATGCGAACGGTATTTCAGTGGAGCGTGGGCGCCCGCACGATTGAGCTCGGCAAGCGCACGCTCATCATGGGCGTGGTCAATGTCACGCCCGATTCTTTTTCCGACGGAGGCAGATTTCTCGATAGTGACAAGGCAATCGAACAAGCCGAGCGCCTGCTCGAAGACGGTGCAGACATCATCGACATAGGAGGGGAGTCAACGCGCCCCGGAGCACGAGTCGACGCGGGGCAAGCCGCGACGCGAAGCGCGGGCTTGAGGAGCGCGCCGGGCCGCCCGACCGTCAGCGAGGAAGAGGAACTCAAGCGAGTTATTCCTGTCATCACAGAGGTGAAGAAGCGGCATCCCAACGCTTTGATCTCCATCGACACCTACAAAGCCGCGGTGGCTCGCGCGGCGGCAATCGCCGGTGCCGAGATCGTGAATGACGTCAGCGGACTCCGCTGGGATCCTCAGATGGCGAAGACCGTCGCAGAACTCAAATGCGGCGTGGTCCTGATGCACATGCGTGGTCGTCCGGAAGAATGGCGCGACCTGCCCCCGCCCGGCGACGTCGTCCTGCTGGTGAAGCGCGAATTGAAAGACTGGGCGGAGCAGGCCATTCTCGCCGGAGTTCGCCGCGAGCGGATTGTGTTCGACCCGGGCTTCGGTTTCGGCAAGCGGCTCGACGAGAACTACCCGCTGATCGCACGCTTCAACGAATTACAGGCGACGGGATTCCCTCTCCTCGTGGGAACCTCGCGGAAGTCGTTTATCGGACGAACGCTCGGAGAAGGCAAGAGCGACGCCCCTCCAGAAGGCCGGCTCTATGGAACCTTGGCGACGCAAACGGCTCTGATCCTCAAGGGCGCTCATGTCATTCGCACTCATGATGTGAAAGCCTCGCTGGAGGCGGCGCGCATTGCCGATGCAATCCTGACGGCGCGATGACGCCTCGCTTTTTCGCCTCGTGCAAAATGCGGCGATCTTTTTGAACGGATAGCGTCAGTTGCCACTCGTCCTTGCAGAAGTAATGCGTCGAAGCTGAACGAATCTGACTCTTACACTGAGTAGCACGAGCACGTCGCCCGTTTGAATGGATTCTCTCTCCAACCTCTTCAACGATTCTCGAGTTACAATCCGGCGCCCTGGAACTCCCGATGGCGACTGCGTGGTTTACTGGATGCAGCGGGCGCAACGCGGGACCGACAACCCGGCGCTCGATGCAGCGGTAGACGCGGCGAATCTCTTGCGGAAGCCGGTTGTTGTCTTCTTTGCTCCGGTTCCCTTTTATCCCCACGCCAACCTCCGGCACTATCTCTTTCTCAGCGAGGGCATCCCCGACATTGCTGCCGCACTTGAAAAGCGGAACATTGGCTTCGTCGTGCGCCGTTATCCCGAGCATCGCCTGCTGAAGTTCTGCGATGAAGTCAGAGCCGCGCTTGTGGTCGGCGACGAAAATCCGCTGCGCGAGACGGAAGTCTGGCGCCGGACGGCAGCCAGCAAACTGAAGGTCCCACTATGGACGGTCGACGCCGACGTGATCGTTCCCTCGAACCTGCTCGAAAAGGCGCAGTACGCTGCCCACATCATCCGCCCGCGTCTGAACGTTCGGCTAAAGCAACATCTCGTCGCGAGCCGCAATCCGAAAGCCCATTCAGTCTGGAGGAAGCCGAAAAACCTGCTGTCGCTCAATCCTGAGTTCGAGATCACAGAAGGCTGGAATATTGATCGCTCAGTCTCACCAGTTTCCCAGTGGCGCGGTGGAACAAGCGAGGCAATGCGGCTCTTGCAGGATTTCGTGAAGAACAAACTGTGCGGCTACGGCACGCAGCGCAACAAGCCGGAAGTCGACCACACCAGCCGGCTCTCTCCTTATTTGCATTTCGGCCACATCAGCCCCATCACGGTCGCGCTGGCCGTGCAAGATGCCGATGCTCCCAAGGCAGACAAGGAAGCCTTCCTCAACCAGATCATCACGTGGCGCGAGCTGGCGGTGAACTTCGTCAAGTTCAATACGGACTACGACACGTTCGAATGCGCCGAGCCATGGGCACACCGAACGCTTGCGAAACACGCGAAGGATCACCGTCCCGTGCTCTACACCGAGCGCCAGTTGGAGAATGCCGAGACGCACGATCAACTCTGGAACGCTGCCCAGATCCAGATGGTCTACACCGGCTGGATGCACAACTACGTTCGTATGTATTGGGCAAAGAAGATTCTGGAGTGGAGTCGAACTCCAGCCGAAGCCTATCAGATCGCCGTGCGTCTCAATGACAAATATGAACTCGACGGACGAGATCCCAACGGCTATGCCGGGATCGCGTGGGCAGTCGTAGGGAAGTTCGACCGTCCGTGGTTCGAGCGGCCCATCTTCGGGCAGATCCGCTACATGTCAGGCGAAAGCACGGGCAGGAAATTCAACAGCAAACAGTACATCCAACAGAATCTCTCACTGAAGCTGCTCTGAAACATTCGACAAGAGGCAGTCCTTTCCTCTAGATTCTCTCGAACCGGTCAATCCGGAGACGTCACGGGTTAGCGCTGCAACTCATGCAAAGTGCTATGGATCTCACCGTCGAAAAAGCCGCGATCCTGCTATTGATCGCCGCGGTTGTGGCTATTCTCACCCGCAGGCTTCGCCTGCCCTATAGCGTCGGATTGGTGGCCGCTGGGATCGTACTGGCCCTGTTCCCGTTTGCTCCCGCGGTCAATCTCACCAAAGAACTTCTCTTCACGGGACTTCTACCTCCTCTGATTTTTGAGGCGGCTTACACCCTGCAGTGGCGTCAGCTGCGTTCAGATCTTCCGCTCATCCTGATCCTCGCCACGCTCGGAGTCGTGCTGTCGGGCGCCGTGATCTCAACCGGTATGCACATTCTCGCGCACTGGCCGTGGATCACTGCGCTGGCGTTCGGTGCACTGATCTCCGCCACCGATCCGGTTTCTGTGATCGCGACCTTCAAGCAGGCGCAGGTTGGCGGTCGTCTGCTCCTGCTGGTGGAAAGCGAGAGTCTGCTGAACGACGGCACGGCTGCGGTTTTGTTTGCGATTTGCATTGCCGCTGCAGCCGGTGGCTTGCCCACGCCGCTTCAGATAACCGGCAAGTTGGTGCTGGCCATAGTAGGCAGCCTGGTCTGCGGCGCCGTGGTTGCGATGGCTGCGCTACTGCTTGCCGGCCGCACGGACGATCACCTGGTCGAAATCACATTCACGACGGTGGCCGCCTACGGTTCGTTCCTGCTGGCTGAGAAACTCCATCTATCGGGCGTGCTGGCGACCCTGGTCGCCGGTCTGATGCTTGGAAACCTGAGGTCGATGGGAGGCGCGATCAGTGAAGCAGGACGCGAGCGTGTACAGGCCTTCTGGGACTACGCCGCTTTCGTCGCCAATTCTCTGATCTTCCTTCTGATGGGAATGCGGGCGGGCCGCCAGCACTTTCTGACCGGATGGTCCGCGCCGGTCATCGCCATCCTGCTGGTCATACTTTCGCGAGCCATTGTCGTATATCCGTGTTGCGGCTTGTTTTCACGATCTCGTCTGAAGGTCAGTGCGCGGCATCAGCACGTTCTTTTTTGGGGAGGGCTGCGCGGCGCCCTGGCCCTTGCCCTGGCGCTGGCTCTGCCGCAGGAAGTTCCTCAGCGGGAATCGGTGATCAGCGTCAGCTTCGCGGTGGTTGCATTTTCGATTTTTGTGCAGGGCCTTACCATGCGGCCCCTCCTGCGAAGGTTCGACGAGCTGCCCCGATAGCATCCGTGGCCGGCGGTCGGGATCGTCTGGATGATCCTGATCCTGGTTTGCCAGTCAGAAGCTCTTGGTCGAATCCAGAAGGATCGTCACCGGCCCTTCGTTCACGAGCTCGACCTGCATCATTTCCTGAAACCGTCCGGTCTCGCAGCGCAATCCCGCGGCGCGGATCCTTTCTACGAATTGCTCGTAGAGCCGCTTGGCCGGGTCCGGAGGCGCGGCCGCATCGAAGGACGGGCGCTTTCCGCGGCGGACATCGCCGTACAACGTGAACTGCGAGACCGCCAGCACGCTGCCGCCCACGTCGAGCACGCTCCGGTTCATCTTTCCGTCGTCGTCTTCAAAGATGCGCAATCCCGCAATCTTCTCGGCGAGATAGTTCACGTCCGCTTCGCTGTCTTGCTGCCCCACGCCCAGCAAAACCAGCAATCCCAGGCCGATTTCTCCCGCGATCCAGTGATCGACTGTGACCTTGGCGCGGCTTACGCGTTGTACGACCGCTCGCATCGTTTCCCCGGAACTTCCCGCGAGCGCGACTGGCAGCGCGCGCGTTTGACCACGGCAACCGCTACCCTTTAGGATTCAGGTGTGCAATTTCAAGATAACAGAGGCTTTGCCGCGAGCGACATGGCCCTTCCTTTACACCCATTCACCCGGACCATTACACTACACGTTCGCCTGATTCGTATCGCAGTGGGTTAAGATGTGCCGGAAATTTTGAACGTCAAGTGCGCGCTGAATGCAGGGCTGTGTGAGGCGACCAGTAATCCGAATTCAAATCTAATCGAGGCAAGCGAGGAGAAATATGGCAGCCGTAGACGATAAAGTGAAGCAGATCATCGTGGAGCAGTTGGGTGTGGATGAAGGCGAGGTCACTGCGAGTGCATCTTTCGTGGACGATCTCGGCGCCGATTCGCTCGACACCGTGGAATTGGTCATGGCTTTCGAAGAGGCCTTCGATATCGAAATTCCCGACGAGGACGCCGAGAAGATCCGCACCGTCCAGGACGCCGTCGACTACATCGGCAAGCACGCGAAGGCAGGAAAATAGTTGAACAACGGGCGCAGGGTTGTGGTCACGGGTCTCGGACTGATCTGTGGCGTGGGCAATTCGACCGAAGAAGTATGGAAGGCCCTGCTGGCAGGCAAGAGTGGCGTGGCTCGGATCACCGGTTTTGACGCGAGCAATCACGCCTGCCAGATTGCCGCCGAGGTCAAGGGTTTCGACCCGCTGAAGTATATCGAGAAGAAGGAAGTCAAGAAGATGGCGCGCTTCATCCACTTCGCCATCGCGGCAGCGGATGAAGCGATGCAAATGTCTGGCCTCAAGGTCACGCCTGAGAACGACGAGCGCGTCGGCGTTCACATAGGATCCGGCATCGGCGGATTCGACATCATCGAGCGCGAACACTCGGCGCTGATGGAAGGCGGCCCGCGCCGCATTTCTCCTTTTTTTATTCCGTCGGCCATCATCAACCTCGCAGCCGGGCAGGTCTCCATGCGCTATGGGGCCAAGGGACCGAACGAGGCTACCGCAACGGCATGCACGACCAGCGCGCATTCGATCGGGGATTCATTCCGCATCATCCAGCACAACGATGCCGACGTGATGATCGCCGGCGGAGCCGAGGCTGCCATCACTCCGATGGGCGTCGGCGGATTCGCCGCCATGCGCGCGCTCTCGACTCGTAACGACGATCCGGAGAAAGCCAGCCGTCCATGGGACCAGGGCCGCGACGGATTCGTCATCGGCGAAGGCTCCGGCATCATGATCCTTGAGGAACTGGAGCACGCGAAGAAGCGCGGAGCGCGCATCATTGCGGAAGTGGCGGGATATGGCATGTCTGGCGACGCCTACCACATCACGCAACCCGCCCCCGAGCACGAAGGCGGATTCCGCGTCATGCGCAATGCAGTGCGCGATGCAGGAGTCACTCCCAACGTGGTCAACTACGTCAATGCGCATGGCACCTCAACGCCGATCGGCGACACGCTCGAAGCCCATGCCATTCGGAACTTCTTCGGTGATCACAAGGTAGCTGTGAGTTCGACGAAATCCATGACTGGACATCTGCTGGGTGGCGCCGGTGGGCTGGAAGCTGGCATCACAGTGTTGGCACTGCGCGACCAGATTCTGCCGCCGACGATTAACCTGGAAAATCCTGATCCGGACACGGCGGGAATGGATCTTGTGCCCAATCAGGCGCGCAAAGCCGAGCTCGAATACGCCATGTCGAACTCGTTCGGATTTGGCGGCACGAATGGCGCGCTCCTCTTCCGTCGCTGGAGCGAATAACCGTCTGCAAGAAATGTTCCTGCAGGAACATAACTGCGATTCGTGAAAAGTGTTCCCGCAGGAACATGTGGCAAACACGCACCGAACGCCCTCCGAGCAAGTTCCTTCTCCTGAAAGTTTTGCGATAGCATGCCGAGATGTCGGCAAAAGGCGTGGTCAAAACGCCACGCCAAAAACGGCCTCTCGAGGTGCATCGTTTTGAGGCGGAGACGTTCTTAAAATGGGAATGCCCAGCTAACTTCGAATTATCCGTCGCCCGGACGCCTCTACGACAGCGGCACGACTCCCTTGAACAGCAGCGAACAGTCTGCTGGCATATTGGCCAAGTTTGCCGAGGCGCAATCCGACGGAGGTGCCTCGATTCCATGTAATTGGAGGAAGCGCACGAATGCCGGAAGCTGATAACCAGGGTACGTCACCTTTGTGCCCGATGTGCCGAAGGTGCCGTAGGTGGAATTCAGCGGATAGTAGTTGAAGGAATGCGTCTGGTATGGTGCCGAGGCGTTGCTGCCATCGGCCCACGGCCAATCATAGGCGCCGAAGAACGTTGGCTTAGACATTGTGTAAAGCGAAGTGGGGAGGGCTTGCGGCGAGCCGGCCCATTTGACCGTGTTGGTGGCGTAGTCGTAATTGCCATCGCGGAAGACGGTATTCGCCACGCCCTGATCCGTCGCCTCGTTGCCGTTCCAGTCGCCGAATCCGATCATCCACATGGGGACCGGGTCCATGGTCCAGTCTGGCGCCGTGTTTTCGTAGGCGAATCCCTGAGACTGAGGAGCGTGCGGCATTCCTGCCGAACCGAGGACGTTGCCGACGTAATTGAAGTAAACGTCTCCGTAGTCCGCTTCGGCCGCCGCACGGTTCCCGGCGTCAGTATAGGGAACGCAGTTGTTATCAAACTGTCCGGTTGGAGTGCAGCCACCTTCCGTCTGTGTGATGGCGTTAAAGACGTAGGTGTTGAGCGGAGGCCACGCGGAACGGTGGCTGGTGGCCACGTTGCGCAGCCAGGTGATGAAAGTCGAGCCGCCCCAGGTGTCGTCTGTGCCAAGAGCGAAGCTGAGATTGCCCTCGAACAGCTCGAAGTGCGGCATGGTCATGTGCGCGGCGTTGATGCCCGATTCGACCCAGTTCGGCTGATAAGCGATCCAGCCGTCGTCCATGTAGTTGTAGGCCATCACGTTTCCGCCGCCGGACGCGCGCATCACCATGACCTTGTCGAAGTTCCAGGAGATGTTGTTTTCGGCCAGATTGTCGGCTGAGCCGAAGGAGAATTCCAGTCCGTAGCCCGCTCCGCCCGGCGTCGGATTGATGGTCGAGTGAATGTAGGAGTCGCGCACAATGCAGCGGAACGACTGGTCGATTCCGATCCCGTAGCCGTTCGAGTTGTCGGTCTCGACGTTCCTCACCCAGGAGTACTTCGCCATGGTAAGGACGACATCGTTGTATTGCGTGTTGCCGCCGGGCGCCGGGACGCCGGATACGTATACGTCTTCGAGGCCCGAGTTGGTCAGCGGCGGCGTGTCCCATGCGGTCATCTGCGCGGCGTGCGCCACGTCGAAGGTCATGTGGAAAGGCGTCGAGAAGGTGATCGTCTTGCCGCTGATCGACTGGATCTCCATGATCTGGGCGGTCGGCCGATTCATGCGGTTGAACCAGCTGCGCGAATCGCTGCCATGCGGGGAGTTGGCGGGATTGTATTCGGCGTAGGGATATGCCAGTCCCGTTTTGCCAGCTGGAGCGTTGATGATCCACGCTCCGGTATCGTCAGCGGGATCGACGAGAATGTCCACCGTTACGAGGTCGCCGACGCTGAAGCCGCCAGTGCTGGCGACTGTCGCCGAGTTGGTGCCTTGCATGGCATCGGCGGTCAGGTTCACGGTGGTGGTGCTTGGATGCGGGAACAAGTTCAACCCGACGTTGACCACCGGGCCGTAGAGTGACGAATCTGCAATCAGGCGCGTCTGCCGCGCTGCAGCTACGCCGGGACCGCCGCTACCGCGCAACACGACGTTATTTTTGCTCCAGAGGATCGCGTTCTTGATGTTGTAGGTTCCCGGATTCAACACAACAACTTCATTGTCCGGACAATTCGCCAAGGCCGCGTTGATGGCGGCATCGTCGCCGTTGCCGGTGGCGGAAAGAGTTGCGCAGGCGGTCGTCCGCTGCGGCACGCCACCTGAAATCCCAGGAGCCCAGGGCGTCGTGCGGGAAAGGATGGCCGTGCCGCTCGACGTGTTGTAAGTCGGACCGGGAGGAAACACATAAGACCCGTTGCTCGAAGCGTTCACGGCAACGCTCTGCGAAACGGGCGATGCCGCGGCATAGCTGCTGTTGCCCGGTTGGGTGGCTTGGATCGTGCAGGTTCCTGCGATGAGGAACGTCGCGGTCCGATTGCTCAGTGTGCAAACGCCCGTCGTCTGCGAAGCAAAGTTCACGGTTAGGCCGGAACTAGCTGTGGCCGTAAGTGTCAGCGGCGTACCCACCACCTGCGTGCCGGGATTGTTGAAGGTAATCGTCTGCGTCAGCGGCGCGGCTGCGTTTACGGTCAGTGTGGCGGCAGCGCTGGCGGCGTTGCCGGCTGAATTGCTCACCATCACGGTGAACGACGCACCGCTGTCCGCCATCGTTGTGACCGGCGTGGTGTAACTGGCGGTGGTCGCACCGGTGATGGCGGCACCGTTCTTCTGCCATTGATACGTCAACGGCGAAGTGCCGCTGGCGGTGACCGTGAACGTCGCCGTCTGCCCAGCTGCCACGGTTGCGCTCTGCGGTTGCGCCGTGATTGCCGGAGCCACGTCCTGCGTCCCGCCGGTACTGCTGGTGAGATTGCTGCAAGCCGGGAGCACCAGCAGCAACAACACGGCGGTCAGGGCAATCAACGCGTCCTTCATAAGCGGGATTGTAGTGCCGGCTCTGAATGTATCCAGTACTCAGTAGTTCGTCGGGCGCAAAGACAAATGGCCGGCCAGGCTTGTTCCCTGGGACACAATGACTGCAAGCCCGTGCGCCTTGCCATGCTCGGCATTCCGGAGAAAGGTTTTTCAAAGAGCCAGCCGAGCGAGCGTGAAGGTCAGGCGCAGGGATGAAAGTCCTCTGGCGGATATCCGTGAAACCCCCTGATTCCATATGCCTTTGGGCACGTAATGTACTTTCTCGCGCGGGCTTGACTTTGGTGATGGCCCTTCTCGCGCAGACGGTTGGTCCTTTGGAACTTTGCGGCGTGCCCGGTCGGACGCACAATAACTTTGAACGGAGTCTTCCCCAACCATGGACAAAGTTCTGGCCACGGCCCTGTCACCCTCCCCCATCCCTCGCAAAGCCGCTGCCCGCGCCGCATTAGTGGGCTTCAGCGATTCCACTCATTCCCTGCTGGCAGAATGCTTCCGGCAGTTTGGCATCGAACCGGTGCCGGTCGTCGCGGAAGCTGCCGAGCGCTTGCGCCGGGAGAAATTTGAAGCCTGCGTCGTTCCGCTGGCAGACTGGCGCGACTCCGAGTCCGTCATGGAAGCGGCGCGGGCTTCACGCTCGAACAGCCGCTGCGTCCTCTATGGGGTCGGCGGCAGCGCACAAGATGCCATGCGTTTCTCGAGATTCGGCATCAATGCGATGTTCCAGGAACCGCTGGAACGGCCAGCGATGCTGAAGCTGGTGCGCGCCACCCGGCTGCTGGTGCTGCACGAATTCCGCCGCTACGTGCGGATCCCGGTCATGACGGAAGTTTCGATCGTCGGTGACGGCCGTCGTGTCAGCGCGACCTCGATCGAGATTAGCTCGGGCGGCATGTCGATCAAGACGGCCGAAGATTTCTCCAGCGGGACGAATGTTGAGGTCTCCTTCTCGTTGATGACTTTGCCGCGCGTCAATGTCAAGGGAATCGTAAGCTGGAACAAGCCGAAGGCGCTGGGCGTGCGCTTTGATTCCTCCGATGACCGCCGGCTGAAGATTAAGACCTGGATCGACTCGTATCTGGAGAACTAGGAAACGCAGGTCTTGGGTGTCAGGTCTCAGGAAGTCCACCAAGAGTCCTCGGTTGTTTGTCGCATGTGACCTACGACCTGAACAACCCAAGACCTCAGACCCAAGATCTCAGACCCAAGACCTCAGACCCAAGACCCAAGACCCAAGACCCAAGACCCAAGACCCAAGACCCAAGACCCAAGACCCAAGACCCAAGACCCAAGACCCAAGACCCAAGACCTGATCTCCCTGCCGCTACAATAGCTTCGTGCCCGAGGTTACCCAGCCAGAAGCCAAAGTTTCCGCACAGCCCGAATCGGGGCCGCGCCAATGGACGCTCCGCCAGCGAATCGTTCTCAGCCTGATCGTGGCCGTGGGTTCTACTGTCATCCGGCTGATCGGATGGACGTTGCGCATCGCGGTGTCGTCCGAAGAGGGTGGGCAGCAGACGCTGGAGCAGCGGCCGCTGGTGGCATCGTTCTGGCACTCGTGCATCATTTCTTCGACGTACATCTGGCGGGGGATGGGCATCCGCGTCATGAGCAGCTTCAGCTACGACGGCGAATACATGGGCCGCATCATCAGGAAATTCGGATTTGTGCCGGTGAAAGGGTCGAGCAGCAGAAATCCAATCCGCGCGCTGCTTGGACTTCGCCGCGCACTTGAAGAAGGCTGGACGGTCGCGTTCACGCTGGATGGTCCGCGCGGGCCGCGGCACAAAGTCAAACCCGGCCCGGTGGGACTCGGGCGGTCGGCGGGCTTGCCTCTCACCACGTTTCACGTCGGCGTCGAGAAGGGGTGGACTCTGCACAGCTGGGATCGCATGGTGATCCCGAAGCCGTTTTCGCGCGTGCTGGTTCGCTTCGGAAAACTGATCCACGTCCCTGCCGACGCGAGCGATGAAGATCTTGTGCGCTACAACGAGGAGCTGCAGGCGACTCTCGATCGAGTCGTCGAGTTCGCGGATGCGAACGCGGGCAAGGCCGGGACTCGTGAGTTTCCTTACTACAGGCGTACGTGATGGGGTGTGGAGGTTGGGATTCTGCGGGTAAATACCCGACTACAGCAGGTTAAAGTCAGATCGGATTTTGTATGGCACTCGTTTTCGTTGGAAAGACCCAGTGTGGCGTCTGCGGCGCGCCGATTTGCGAGGCGGAAGACTACGTCGCATTTCCTGCGTTTCTTCCCAAGACACATCGGCTGTGGATGTATTCGGACCGAGCATTTCATTCCAAATGCTTCGCGGATGACCCAAACTCGGGGCAGGTCCAGAGTCTGTACCAAGAATTCCGCTCAATCTGGGAAAGCCGTCCCAGAGACCTAAAGACCGACGAGGAACGTGAGGCTTGGGGAAAACGTGCATTCGCGGGCTTCGCAAAGGAACCTTCGGACAAGTGAAAAGGGAGGCATCTGAGCGTGGTCGACAATCGCACTCATTTTCTCTTGAATTCCCAAGAGCCAGGAGGCTCCACTCCTCGTATCCGGGTTTACTCCAGAGTCGATCCCAGTTGCGTGTACTTGTACTTCTTGCCATCCCAGAAGAGGACCGAGGACGTGCTTTCGCCCTCGCCGGTTTCTTCCATGTAGATGCCGAGCGTGGTCTTCTTCTTCATGACCAGGCGCTTCACGGCGACAGTCTTGAACGGCATGTTGATGAGGACAAATTTCGCATTCGGCTTCTCGGCGCGCCAGGCGTCTTTGTCCGCGCCATGAATGATCAGCAGGCTGAGGCCGCGCCGCGCCGGTTCGTCGGACGCAAATGTCGAGGTGACCTTCACATCACCGAAGCCCAGGAACGTGTCGTAGGGATCGGCCACCACGAAGTTGTACTCGTCCTTGTCGGCCATGGGATTCTTGCATTTCGCGGCGACGACCAGGTCTTCAATGCCGTCTCCGTCGAGATCGGCGACGAACTGCGGCGGACCGGGCATGAGCGAACAGTTATCGCCAAATTGCTTGTGAATGAATTCGTCAGTCACGGCAGGCGAGGGCTGCTTGGCACGCGCGGGAGCAGGTGCGGGCGTCTTCTGGGCATACGCGATGCTAAGCAAAGAAGCGAGGACTGGGAGCAAGAGGAATCTGCGGGACCACATGGTTTCTACTCTAGTCCGGAATGGTGGCGGGCGGGTAGAGACAGAGTGGTGACGGAGGTAACGGGCAGGCGTTCTGCTATCGCCGTCTTGGACTCGGATTGACTAGCGGAAGTGCTCCCACCCGCGAGCGCGCAATTTCCGCGCGACGCCCCTATCGTCGACCAGCACCATGCCGCCACCGCGGGTAATGCGTCCGATCTCGGTGATGGCAACTCCGCCAATCTGGTTTGGGACGCGCTTCGCCGGCCGGGCGGTGAACAGAAGTTCGTAGTCCTCCCCGCCGTGAAGGGCGAAGTCGAGGTCCACGACTCGAGACGGCTTGCCCACCGACGCACGAGGGATGCGCGAGGCATCGACCTCAGCCCCAACGCCGCTCTCCTCGCAGATGTGGGCCAAGTCGGTGGAGAGGCCGTCGCTGGTGTCGATCATGGCGGAGGCCAGTTCCTTCTCGCGAAGAACTCGTCCCAATTCGACCCGTGGCTCTGGATAGAAGTGGCGGGCGTATTCGCGGGGGTTGAGCCTGCTCTTGGGATGCGCACGGAGCTTTGCCACGGCAGCGGCAGATCCCCCGAGTTCGCCGCTGATGAAGATGCGGTCGCCGGGCCGAGCGCCGGAGCGAAGGACTGCCTTTCCAGCCGGGACCTCACCGACGACGATGATGTCAGCGAGAATTCCGTCCGGGGACTGCGCGGTATCGCCACCAGCCAGAGTCGCTCCGTGCTTCTCGGCGAGACTCACCAGGCTGCGTATGAAGCGCCCGACCCAGGCTTGTGGCAAGTCGCGCGGCAGAGCCAGCGACAAGAACACTGCCACGGGTTCGCCGCCCATCGCGGCGATGTCGCTCAGACCGCGGGCGAGGCAGCGGTGGCCAACCGAGTCGGCCGGATGCCAATCGCGGCGAAAGTGGACTCCTTCCAAAGTGAAGTCCGTGGTGATCAGGGAGTCGCGTCCTTTGGGAAGGCGCAGGATGGCGCAGTCGTCGCCGATGCCGGTGAGAACCGCGCGGTTCGCGGCGCCACGGCGACCGACGAACAGGCGCGCCATACTGCGAATCTGAGCGATCAGCGCTTTTTCGGGCAGCGGCACGCGGTCATACTATACCGAGCGGCGGTTGAGATTGTGGTGGCCGGAATCGAGCCGAGCGAGATTTCTTTGCCTAGAGTCCATCGGTAACTGGGGCCGTGTGACCCCCGGTCGGCGGGTCTTCCGTAACCGGAGAATGGCCTTGTGCGTCATTGACATGGGGAATCCAGTTTGTTACCGTTAACCAGTCATTCACATAACCTTTGGCCGGAGCTTTAAGTTCTGCGCGATGTTCAGCTTGCAGAACAGTTTGACTGCGGGCTCCGGTCGCTGTTCTGGTAGGGAGGGCGTGCGAGAGAGTTTCCATTCCCAAGATGGGAAAACGCACCCCCGAAAAGTCAGGTGGTCCGAACAGGCGTTGCGCTCGTTGACACACTGAGCCTGAAATTCCGGACCTGATGCTTCAAAACTTAGAGGCACGGATTGCAGAAACGGTTTTACATCCTTTTCGTGGCGCGCGGCGACGACGGGCAACTGCGCAAAATATCCATTCCTGTCCATTACCTCTACGTTTTTGTGATCGGCGCCGCCATCGGATTCCTCAGCCTGACCGGAATTGCCAGTTCTTATACGCGCATGCTGTTAAAGGTTTCGCAATTTAACCAGCTGCGGACCGAGAAAGACCAGCTCAAGACCAACTATTCCCGCCTGGAGCAAGTCGCTAAAGAACGGGATATGCAGGTCGCCTCGCTGGGTTCGATTGCCAGCGAAGTTTCTGCTCTCTACGGCCTGAAAGCGCAGCCCAGCCTGGTCACTGCCACGTCCGACAAGATTCAGGACTCGGAAGTCAGTTCTTCGCTCGATCAGCTTCACGCCCTGCGAACCTCCGCACTGACTGGTGCGACCATGGTTGGCCTCACGATGGGCCTGACCAGGAACGTCACCACGGCCGACTGGATCAAGGCCAACGCCGCGCCAAACCTCTGGCCGGTCGAGGGACAAGTCACGGGAAGCTTCGGGGAGCGCATCGATCCGTTCAACGGTGAGGGCGCATTCCACAGCGGAGTCGATATCGGCAGCAGTTATGGTCATCCGATCGTCGCGCCCGCCGACGGGTTCGTGACCTTAACGGACACGATGGGCGGATACGGCCGGACGATCATGATCGATCATGGCAACGGCATCAGCACGCGCTATGGGCATCTGTCCGGATTCGCGGTCACTTCCGGGCAGCACGTACAGCGGGGCGAAGTGATCGGCTACGTCGGCGCCAGCGGACGTTCCACCGGCCCCCACCTCCACTACGAAGTCCGCATCAACGATACGCCCGTGAATCCCTACAAGTACCTCCGCATGACGGTCGCCCACTCCGGCGGCTTTGCGGCGGGAAGCTAGGCAATTCCAGACAACCCCATCCTCACGGTTCGGAACTGTACCTAGGATTACGACGACCTTGCACCTCTGCCTGCCCGGATCATCCCCATCTGGAGACCAAGGCTGACGATGTACGCTCCGATCACGAGAAACATGAGGTTCTGGTTGCCCACGATCATGCTGAGGTACTCGCTGAACCCGCCGATCATGGCTCCGATCAGGTTTGCCCCGAAGAATGAGGATGGATTCGACACCTGACGGAACGTCGTCGAGAAAATGAGGCCGGCGAAAAAGATCGGCAGGGGCACCACGAGAAGCGACCAGAGCAGCCGTCCATCGAAACTGAACCCAAGGACAGAATCCCGCCGGACGAAATAGAGGAGCAGCAAGCTTGCGATGAGCGGCGCATACAGCCATGGCCGGAATCGGCTCATGCGCATGGCTACGAGGTTCGCAGCCAACACCATCAGGAGAACGCCGGTCACAACCACCAGAGTTACAAACCAGGTGGTGCCGAAATACAGAGAACAGTCCGAGATACTCTTCGTCTCCAGGAGCAGAAATCCCAGGCCCAGAAACAGAAAGTGGCCGTCATTCAAGCCGAACCCCTGGCCACGCAGCGTGACGACCGTGGGTATGGTGATGGCCAGCAGAAGTCCGATGACAATCAGGTAGTCTGCCGGGATAGTTTTGCGCGAAAGGTAGAGAAAGGGCCAGTCGTCGGTGGGAGCAATGGCCTCAGACAAATCGTCGCCCGCGGGAAACACCGTACGCACGAATCGTCCAAATTGCTGCGGCGGGGCCGGGTGTTGACCCCGGTAGGCGCAGATCACCACCTGTCCCTGGCTTTCGTAGACGACGGGCATCTGGTTCGTAGCAAGTGCAACCATTCGCACCAGCTTGCGCGCCAGCCACTCGTGCCCAGCCATGAAGGAAAGGGATAACACCCCATTGTCGTTCAACAACCCAAAAGCCGATTGCATGCTTTGCACAGTGTAGATGTACCCGTCCAGGCGGATATTGGTCATCGAGCTGAACAGTGTTTGTGAATCCAGAAAGCCGAAGACCACCATGTCATATCCGCCGCTGGACCGTCGCAGAAACGCTCGCGCATCCTCGACGTGAACGTGGACCTTCGGGTTCTCGTAGATTGCCGACGCATTGAAGCGGTCCGACAGCTTCACCAACATGGGATCGATTTCGACGGCATCCACCTGTTCCGCCCCATTCAGCACCGCGATTTCCGTGTCCGTGCCGCCTCCTGCTCCCAGCATCAGGACTCGGTGGTGGGCCGGAGCGAGCGCATACGGCAGGTCATATTGCGCTCGCGCGTTGAGAATTTCGCTTCTCTTCTCCGCGGAATAGCGTGCCGGGTCGGAGGTGCCGTCGCTCTGAAGAAAATAGTGATTGACCCTGACGTCGTAGATGGGAGGGTCCTGCATCGTGCGCAGCCCCGGATGCGGTTCTCGCACCGCAGCCTTTCCTCCCTTTTCCGTCACGATGATGCAATAGTACGGAGACCAGATTGCAGTTGAAGTGACCGAGAAGTACACCCCCGCCAGCGCCAGCGTCAGCATCACGATCGCTCGCGGCCACTGTCCTCGTGGAAGAAGTAAAACAATCGCCAGAGCCACGAACCCCATTCCCAAGGTTGGCGAAAAATACCTCAGCGAGAACAGCCCGAAACACAGCGTCCCTGCAAGGCTCCCTCCCAGGTCCCAGGAATAGGCGAACAACGGCGGAAGGGCTTCAAAGATCGATCCAATCCGTTGGCCCAGGGGCACGAACACGATTGCGTTGCTGACGAAGATGCCAACCAGGCTCACATAACGAACGAGTTGAGGATTCGGTGTGTAAAATCGGCTCTCCGCGGCCGTGGTTGGCAGCGTTACGAAATGGGCAATCAATAGCCACAGCACGTTGATCAGAAGAAGAGTCGGCAACCATCCAAACAGGGACTTCCTTTTCCTGCCGACAATCGCCCCTACACCCAGACCGAGAAAGGAACTGATCAATATGAGGTTGGCATAGTAAGCGATAAGTCTAACGACCGCCGGCGCCCAGCGAATCAGCATCAATTCCAGAAATAGAGCGAGGAACGACAGGCAGAACAACTCCAGCCCGCGCCGCCGTCTGGCGCCTAAATCCGTCGGTTGAGACAAGGGCTCAGCAGATGATTCGGTCGAAACCATGCAAACCTCTCCTCCATGTACTCCCACCCAGCGGTGATCGAATGGCAGAATCGGTCATTATAAACACGAGAAACGTTCGAGGTCTTGCCCTAGGCGCGTCGCGTGGAGGCACCAAGAGACGAGGTTGTTACCGTGGTAATGGGCGCTGTTGAACAAGCATGAGTGCCATCGCGGCGGGAACGCTAACATAGTGTGAATCTCTCTCCAGCGATACGTGGCAGGACAGGCGTCGCTCGCAAAGGACGGTGCATGGACACGCCCGAAACCAAGCAATTCGGCCGTTACGAGATCCTGTCGGAACTCGGCCGCGGTGCCATGGGAGTCGTGTATGAGGGATGGGATCCGCAGATCGGCCGCGCTGTCGCGCTGAAGACCGTCTCGCTCTGGGGGCAGGAGCCCGACCAGGAACAGGAATTCCGCATGCGTTTCACGAACGAAGCGCAAGCCGCCGGGCGTCTGCACCATCCGGGAATCGTTTCGGTATTCGACGTTGGAGAGAATCCAGAGAATCGCGATCCCTACATCGTCCTGGAGTACGTATCGGGCGAGTCGCTGAACCGTATCCTGGCGCGAGAGAAGAAATTGCCGCTGGAGCGCGCTCTTCGACTGGCTACCGAGATCGCCGACGCTCTCGAGTATGCCCACGCGCAGGGCGTGATTCACCGTGATATCAAGCCCGGCAACATCCTGGTGACCGAGGACGGCCACGCCAAGATCGCGGATTTCGGTATCGCCAAGCTGAACCTCGCCCACTTTACGCTGCCAGGACGCGTGCTGGGCACTCCGGCGTATATGGCGCCCGAACAGTTGAGCGGCGAAGGCGCTGACGGACGCTCCGACTTGTTCTCGCTGGGAGTCATCCTTTACGCGATGGTGACGGGCCATTCGCCGTTCCAGGGCAACAGCGCCACGACCGTTTGCTACAAGGTGGCGAATCGCGAGCCGATTGCCGCCAGCGCTCTCGACATGACTTTGCCTCCGGAACTGGATGCGGTGATCTCCCGGGCCATGGCCAAGGATCCCAAGGAGCGCTATCAGCAGGGAGCCGACTTCGCGGATGATCTGCGAATCCTGCTGCAGAATTGCAAGCCTACTTCCACCACAACCTCACGTCTGCGAGCCGCCGGTACCCGCTCGGCTCTGACCGGGGATCTCACGGCCAAGCGGCCCGCCGAGAATGCGGCAGCAGTAGGAGCTGTGGTGCGGAAGATTCTGGCTAGATCTCCCGCTCGCGATTGGATTCTGGGAGCGGCAACCGTAGCTCTCGCGTTGGTTGTCGCCCTTCAACTCAGATTGCTCAACAAGGCGCACCAGGCCAGTGCCAATACTCCGCCTCAGCAGGCGACGGCGGCTGCGACCGTAAACTTCGAATCCGCCTTGCCGGCGGAGAATCCGGTCCAACCGACGGCGGTAAGGCCGGCAGCGTCTCCAAAAGCCGCTCCCAGAAAGACTCCTGTAAAGACTTCGCGGCCTCCGGCGAAGCAGATCGTGGTGCCGGTTTCTACCGTGGAGTTATCGGTGCAGCATCAGTTTAAGGACGCCACGCTCTATGTCTGGGTGGATGACAAACCGGCGCTGACGCTTCCTCTGCATGGTTCGTCGCAGAAGAAGCTTGTTGTCTTCAACGGAGTGCGCGGAACGACTTCAGAGACTCTCAAGATACCGGCGGGCAAGCGCGTCCTGCGATTCCGGGCGTTGTCCGCGGATCACACCGTAGATCTTTCGAAGACGCTCGCAGCGGAGTTCGCCGGCGGCGACAGCAAGCCACTCTTCATCTCGTTTGAAAAGCGCAATTCCGTAATGCGAGTGAGCTGGCAGTAAAAATTGTCGGCTGGCTACTGCCGCAGTCCCATCCAGTTTTCGGAAACCACCAGCGAATTGCCCGGATTCTGTGGATCGTACTTCACCGAGGTATGCAGTCCCAGCCGGCATGAGTGCAGATTGATCCAGTGGCGAAGATAGGTGACATCCTGTGAGCACTCGTAAGAGACGCCGGCCACGTCGTACTGATAGATGAGCATGATGGCGGCATGATGGTCCTTCGCGGCGGATAGCTCCTGGACATCGATCACGGTTCCATCGGTGATGCGGCCCGTGCCCTCGAGCCACACGCGCCGCTCGCGTTCGATTTCCTGCGCGGTCTTCGGCTTACGGCGCAGCAGAACCCATGCACCCAGCAGCGCCACGCTGCCAGTTGCTATCAGTCCATACCATCGAAGCGAATTCATACCCGGGTGAGTGAAACCAGCACTGGGGCGCTGGCTTAAGGTTCAGGATATGCGCAAAGCGAACCCGGTGGAAGTGGTTGGGAGGTTACTAATGTGCCAGAGGCTGTGCAAAACAAGCGAGAACGTCTGGCCTACTTCGTTTCGCAAACGTTCTTGCTGATGAGATCGGCAAAACCGCCTTCGGCCGCCTTGCCGAATTCGTCATCGTGATTGGCCTTCTTGCTGACGACAAAGCGTCCGCTGCGGTCACGCGTGTAGAGCCACATGGTTGTGGGGCTGGTGGTGCCGCTGGCGCAGTTAAACCGAACACGCGCCCGCAACTCGACGAACGGCCCGCCCTGAGGAAGATGAGCCGGGTCCTTGTACTCCACGCGCACAAGGGCCATTCGCTGGTTGTTCTTGAGCACGCGGACGGAACTGACTGAAACCTTGTCGCCGGAGTCTGTCTGCCCGACGCTGCGCCATTCGCCGGCGGCCGCCACGAGTGTGACGATGAGGATCGGCGCGAGCAGCGCCGCGAGGATGATGAGGGCCTTTTTCAATGCAAATTCCCGAGCACCAATTTGCAGCCCACTACTTTGGGCCATCGGATCGTTTCTGTCAAGCCTTACCCGTCGGCGGCGGCTGGTATTGCGTCACCGCGATCTGGAGTGCAATACTCCTCAGGAATCTCCGTATGGAACTCCTTCACTCAACGACAGTTATGTCGCCGGTAGGTCCGCTGTTCCTGGCCGCATCAAGTAAAGGACTAGTCGCTCTGGAGTTTGACGCCCGCCTGCCTGGGCAGCAGACGATCCGCTCGAATCCGCGTGATTTGCGCGCTGAGTCAGGCATGATTCGTTTCGAGAATTCTGAGGGGAAGCTGTCCGAGTATGCTCGCCAGCTAGAGGAATATTTCTCCGGGGAACGCCGCGAGTTTTCTTTCCCGCTCGATCTGCGCGGAACGCCGTTCCAACTGGAATGCTGGCATGCGTTGTTGGCGATTCCGTATGGCGAGACTCGGACTTATGTTGACATTGCACGTGCGGTCGGACGTCCGCAGGGATTCCGCGCCGTGGGGATGGCTAATAATCGCAATCCGATCGCGATCGTCGTACCGTGCCATCGCGTGATCGCCTCGGACGGAACACTGTGCGGCTACGGTGGCGGACTGGATGTGAAGCGCAAGCTCCTGCAGTTGGAGGGCGCATTGAGCGGGACGTTGGCCGCGTGATAGACGACGACGGCACCGTAGTGAAATCGATTTCCGATTTCAGATCTCAGGTTGCAGACTAGTCCAGCGTGGTCGACTTGAGGAATCTGCAATCTGAAATCTGCAATCCGAAATCTCTTTGACGACCCAAACGAAAGCCTCCACTCTCCGCAAGGCGGGCCTCTTCTACCTCGTCTTCGTGATGTTCTCTTACACGACCGGAGGCCCGTTCGGCCTCGAAGACATGGTCACGACTTCGGGGCCCGGCATCACGTTGCTCTATTTGCTGATAATTCCATTCTTCTGGTGCATCCCGGTGTCGCTCGCATCGGCGGAACTGACGACAGCCATGCCCGTGGAAGGCGGCTTCTACCGCTGGTCCCGGGCCGCATTCGGTGACTTCTGGGGATTCCTCGCTGGCTGGTGGAACTGGTCGGCGTCATTCCTGCTGGGCGGCGCCTACGCGGTTCTATTCGCGGACTACTTCGTCTACTACTTCCCCAGAATGACGTGGTGGGAGCACTATCTTCTGTCTCTGTCGCTCATCGCTCTGCTGACGTGGATCAACATTCGCGGCATCCAGATGGTGGGACAGGTTGCGACGGCGCTGGAGATCCTCATTTTCATCCCGGTGATGACGATGATTGTCATGGCCCTGGCTCGATGGCGCTTCAATCCATTCCACCCGTGGATCGTGCCGCATCAAGCGACTTTCAAGATCTTCGGCGTCGGGCTGGCGCTGGGCTTATGGCTCTACTCCGGATACGAGCAACTCTCGACGGTCGCCGAAGAAGTCGAGAACCCGCGAAGAGCGTATCCGCGCGCGCTGGCTCTGGTCGTTCCGCTCTCGATCGCTGCCTACTTTCTTCCGACATTCGCCGGACTCGGTTCGGCCGGGCATTGGGACGAGTGGAAGACGGGATTCTTCTCAGACGCAGCGAGGATCATCGGAGGACCCAGTCTAGGGACGTGGATGGCGCTGGCAGCGATGATCGGCAGTGTCGCCCTGTTGAACAGCACGATCCTGACGACGACGCGCATGCCCTTCGCCATGGCCGAGGACGGATACCTGCCGAAAGTCTTAACTGGCAAACATCCACGGTACGGAACTCCGTGGCTGGCCATCACGGCCTCGGCGCTCATCTATGCCTTGCTGGCGTGGAAGAGCCTTGGTCAGTTGATCTCGGTGTATATCTGGCTGCGGTCGGCGACGACGGTCTTGACTGTGTTGTCCGCCTGGAAGCTGCGCCGCAGCCGGCCGGATTTGCAGCGGGATTTCGTGGTGCCCGGCGGCGGGGTGGGGATGTTCTACGTCGTCGCGGCGCCAGTGTTGATGGCGATTGTGGCCTTACTGGGTGGGGATTGCTTCGCGACGATCGGTGGGGCGATCGCGATAGCGCTGGGGCCGGTGGTGTACTTATTGCTTCGACTCCGGCGGCCTGCTCCGCCAATTGTGTGATTCTCGTTCAACTGCTCGTCGGATGGGTCGGCGATCCGCAGTGAGCCTGGCTCACCAAGTTAGCGCCGGAGCAATTTAGAGTCTTTGCCCTACGGCGGCCTGCCCTCGAGTGAGAAATGTCTTCGGATACTTGCCTTCGCCGCAGAGTTTGAAAGAGCCGAAATCCTTGTACCAGGGTCCCATCGGGACTTCCGGTCTTGTCTCCAGCCACAGTCTGAGTTGATTCAGATTTTCCAGACTGACATTGCGATCGCGCATCCGCTCCGCTAAGTGATCGCGCAGAGCGGTCGGAAGCCGTGACCAGGTCTCAATCTGGGGCATTACTCACCAAAAACTAGTCGGCCCATCTCGTCGCCTAGTTGCTTCACTTCCGCTGGATCAGAAGCAGCCCGAAAGCGCTCAGCCAAGGCGAAGAAGGCCCGCTCTTTCTTTTTTTGGGCTTCGAGTCCCTGCTCGAGCAATTCCACCAGCACGCGATTATCGCTGAGCCGTTTCTTGCGTGCGATCCGCTCCACTTGCTCGGCCAATCTGTTTGGAAGAGTTATGCTGCGTCGGACCTGTTTTGTCGCTGTCATGTCACCAGTTTACACCAAGCTGGTGCAGCATTGATAACGGCCTTCAACTCACCCAGTCGAGCACCTTGTACCAAGCTCCCGCCAGCGGCAGGAACCAGGGCTTGCCGTTATACAGTCCGAACGGTGCTCCTGGGAAGGGAATCCCGACAAACGGATTCTCCGGCTTGTCTCCCGCCATCAATTCGGCAATCTTTTGTCCCTGATACGTTGCCATGGCGACGCCGTGCCCGGCATAGCCCACCGCGTAATGCATTCCGTCCATCTGGCCAGCATGGGGCATGATGTCAAACGCAAAGTCGAGCGTGCCGCCCCAGACGAACTCGATCCGGGCATCGCGCAGGAGCGGGTAAACCTGGATCATTCCCCGCCGCAACAGCTCTGCGCTCCGCCGAACAGTCTGATCATTCTCCGGAAAGAATGCGGCGCGGCCTCCAAACAGCATGCGTCCGTCGGGAGTGAGCCGGTAGTAGTAAAGATAGTTTTTCGAGTCGTAGATCATGCGGTTGCGCGGGCTGAGCTCCTGCGCCAGTCCTTTCGGGAGCACTTCGGTAGTGATGATGAACGATCCAATGGGGATGAGCTTGTTCCGGAGCGCTGGGGTTGCGGCCCCGGTATAGCCGCTGGTGGCGATGAACACTTCGTGTGCCCAGAGCGATCCGCGCGAGGTCGATATTTTCCATCCCGTTTCTCCCTGCCGCGATTCGCGCTCGATCTCGTTCACGCAAGCGTGCTCGAAGATCTCCGCGCCGGCTTTTATCGCGGCCCGGGCCAGTCCAGCAACATACCGCGCCGGATTGCAACCGGCGCTGACTTCGTCCACCATGCCGCCGAAATAGATGCTGGACCCGATTTCCTCATGCAGATCGTTTCTGCGGACGACGCGCAACTTGTGATTGAATTCGACCTCGATGATCTCGGCCTGCCGCTCGTAGTCGTCGAAATGCTTCTGCTTGCAGGCGACTTCCAGATGGCCGCAGCGCGAGAAGTCGCACTCGATGGCTTCTTCGCGGACGATCTGCTCGACGCAATCGATCGATGCCAGCGATGCTGCATACATTCGCCTCGTAAGCTCGGCCCCGTATCTAGCTTTAAGCTGCCGCACGCCGAGTTTCATGCCGGTGAGCACCATGCCGCCGTTACGAGAACTGGCGCCCCATCCGATCGTCTCGGACTCGAGCACGGCCACTTTCGCCCCGCGCTTGGCGAGCGTGCGTGCGGCGGAGAGCCCGGTGAATCCCGCGCCAATGACCGCCACATCCACGACTTCAGGCACTGGACGCGACGGATCCGTCGCAGGGAACTCCGTGGTAGTGAGCCAGTAATTCCGTTCTTGGAGAGCCATGGTAGGTTTCCCGTTGCCGGGCCGGAACCGCGAGGCCATTGGGCGACGACCGAGCATTCTAGCCTAGCGGACGCGCGATGGTACATGTACTCGCGGGCGCATATCACCTGCCCATAAGTCCACCTCGGTAATCTTGTTCCGGTTACGACCGCATCCTAGTCTGGAAGGGCATGGGCCTGCGCTGCTTCCTGTTCTCCGGCGACGAGGGGACGTCGGACACTATCCGTCAAGTGATGACCGCTCTCGGGGTCGAGGGAGAATCCTGCTCGCAAGCTCCCACTGCCGTCGACAAGGTCACCCGCGAGACCTTCCAGTTGGTGATTATTGATTGGGACCAGCAGCCGGAGGCAGATTTGCTGCTTCAGGCAGCGCGCGAGCGCAAGGCGGCTGAGCGACCGCTGACGTTGGCCATCGTCAGTGACGATACCGCCGTACCCAAGGCCTTGCAGGCGGGCGCGAATTCGATTCTCAGAAAGCCTCTGCTGATCAACCAGGTCACCGATACGTTGACCACCGCCCGCGACTTGTTGCGCTCTCGGCAGGAGGCCGCGACTAGTCCGTCACAGGCCGCGGCAGCCGCGGCAGTGGGCGGCGCTCCTGCTTCCACGATTGCGTCGCGTTCCGAGTCGGCCACTCTGAGAGCCGGCGAGTTTCTGCAGTCGGCGCCCGTTGCGCCAGGTGGGCAGTTCGAAACCGATTCCGATGCTGCACACTTTCCCGACCTCGCTGCCGCCCAACAGATCGACACCCTGAAGGACCTGGAGCCCGTAGCTGCTTCGGTCGCCAATGCCCCGCCGGTTGTGCCTCCGCCTCCGCCCGACGAACCCAGAGGCCTGGAGTACTATCTCAAGGCGCGGGGAGTGGTTCGACAGCAGTCTGCCATTGGATTGGCGCCGCAACCAGCGCCGGCCGAGAATCCGAAACCCCAATTACTCGGCTACGACCAGACGTCCTCATCTTCCCGCGAACCCGAGCCCACACCAGCCAGCAAGCCGCCTGAGCATCAAGACTCGAGCCAGCACGAAAAGAAGCAAGAAGCCATGCTGTTCTCCTACATTACCGGAGACGGTGCCGAGACCGCGGAGCGGCCCCAGTCTGGCTTCAGGATCGGAAAGACGGCGATCATTGTGGCTTTGATTCTGGCCTGCTGTGGAATCCTGATTGCCCCGCAGGCCCCCTGGCATCCGAAACTGGTGTCACTCACCGCGCGCGGACGTCGTGGCCTGCATGCCTGGCTCAATCCGCAGCCGGTCACGGCCGTAACCCAGGCCCCCGCCTCGCACGAGGACTTCGGGCGCCCCGGCGACGAGTACAAGCTCCCGGTTGCCGAGAACATTCCAGACGCAACCACCGATCCCGCGCAGATTAGTGTGGTCCCCGTCGTCGATCCAACGGTAAAGAAGCCGCCGGTTGAAGCCGGCACGGAGCAGCCTGCCGTAACGCCGGACGCTACCGCCACGACTCCTGCGGACGGAACTCAGACGAATCCCGCTCCCACGACGGAGCCGGCTCAGACCGTGCCGGATTCGACTCCACCTTCCGTTGTGCCAGCGTCCTCGGGAACGACGAATGTTTCTCCGGCGCCGGCGCACATCGAGGTCGTCCCGACGAATCCGCCCCCGGCGGCAGTGACGGCGCCTCCGCGGCCGGTGCCGCCCGCGCCACGACCCCAGACGGAGTACACCTCGACACCAAAAGTTCCGTCGAGCCTGAAGTCGCAGATTGCGACCATGGTGCCTGACGCGAGCGGCAACAAGCCGCCCGAGGCAGCCCTGCCCTCGATTGAGCCCGTGAATGTCCCCGAGCTGACCGAGCGTGCCCTGTTGATCGACCAGCCAACGCTGGCGTACCCAGCCAGCGCCACGGGCAAACAGGGGACGGTTACGCTACAAGTGCTGATCGGGCGCGATGGCACGGTCCAGGACGCCAAGTTCCTCCAGGGTTCACTGGCCTTTGCCCGCGTCGCCATCGACAATGTCAGGCAGTGGAAGTTCAAACCGTACACGATGAACGGGCGAGCGGTCTCGGTGGCGACCACTCTGAACCTGAAATTTGCCCCGCCGCAGTAACCTAAGTGTCGTGTTATGTTGAGCCTGGGAACCGCCCAGGCTAGAGTCAGCATTGGCATTACAGAAGCCACCTGGGAACTAGCAGCCCGGCATAGATCCATTGCATCTAGGGATATAATGAAAGCAGCTCAGAGGAAGTAGTTCCTTCCGGAAGAAGATCACACAAAGATGTCCATGAAAATCAAAGCAGCGATTCTCGTCAGTTCCTTCGCCGTATTGCTCTTCGTCGTTGTCGGTTCGATGGGCGGCGTGCATGCCTCCTCGAACGACGGCTCGTACCGCCAGCTGCAGGTCTACAGCGAAGTGCTCTCGCGCGTGCGCAGCGAATATGTGGAAGAGCCCAATATCCCGAAGGTGACGGACGGAGCCCTGCACGGGCTTCTCGAATCGCTGGACTCCAACTCCAGCTATCTCTCCGCTGATGCCTACAAGGCTTTCCAGGCCCGCAAAGCGGAAGGCAAGGCCGACATCGGAGCCGTGATCTCCAAACGTTTCGGATACGCGGCGGTGGTGGCGGTTCTGCCGGGATCGCCCGCCGAGAAAGCGGGGATCGAAGCAACTGACATCTTCGAATCGATTGAAGGGCAGAGCACACGCGAGATGTCGCTGCCGGAGATACGCATTCTTACCAGCGGAGCACCCGGTTCGACCCTGACCGTGCAAGTGGTTCGCGCGCGCCGCGCCGAGCCGCAGAAGGTCGTCATCACGCGCGACATCGTTGGGGTCCCGCCCATCACCGACAAGATGATGGATGACGGCATCGGCTATGTGAAGGTCGAAGCGTTGACCAAGGGTAAGGCGCAAGAGATCGCGTCGAAGGTCAAGTCACTGGAAAAGTCCGGCGCCAAGAAGATTCTGCTCGACCTGCGCTATTGCGCCGAGGGCGACGAGAACGAAGGGATCGCCGCCGCGAATCTGTTTCTGAACCACGGTACGATCACATACTTGCAGGGACAGAAGTACCCGCGTCAGGCATTTAATGCTGATCCTTCGAAGGCGGTCACGTCGCTTCCCGTGGCCGTGCTGGTCAACCGGGGCACAGCCGGTCCGGCGGAGATTGTCGCTGCCGCGATTCTGGAAAATGCCCGCGGCGACTTGGTCGGCGATAAGACATTCGGCGACGGTTCGGTGCAGAAGACGCTTCCTCTTCCCGATGGCGGCGCGCTGATTCTGTCGGTCGCGAAGTACTACTCGCCCGGCGGTAAGGCCATTCAGGACGTGGCGATCACGCCGAACGTGTTGGTGGCGGACGCGATCGACGACGGCGTTAACCCCGATGATGACGGCGCCAATGCTCCGTCCGACGAGGATGCGAAGCCGAAGAACACCATCGACGAGCAATTGAATAAGGCCGTCGAAGTGCTCAAGAGCCGCGCCAGCTAGATCACAACAGTCTTCAACTCGAGGAAGCGCCACATCCGTGGCGCTTTCGCTTTGGATCTCCATTCTTCTGGTATCGTTAGCCCGTTCTACAATGGAGACAACAGGACAATCCCTCGCTTCTTCCGTACTACTTCTCTCGGTGTCAGGGGTCGCAGCGTTCGCTGTGTACTACCTCTTTTATCGTTTCAAACACCCGGCTGCAGCACCCGGCCGTCTAGAGGTCGACATTCAGCAATGCGGCGGATCCAGTTTTTACCAACTGATCCTCGTCAGCCTGCTCAGCCTGTTTCTCGAGATGTTGGTGATCCGCTGGGTTTCTTCCGAGATCCGGATCTTCGCCTACTTCAAGAACTTCGTTCTCGTGGCGTGCTTTCTCGGTTTCGGCCTGGGCTGCTACTTCTGCCGCCGGCGAGTGCAGCTTATGGCGGCAACCATGCCGCTGCTGCTACTTACTCTCATCCTGAAGGCGCCGATCCCGGCTCTGCACCATGCTATTTCCTCGCTTCCTGCCCTGCTCGGGGCCAGCGTTGAGGTCCACGTGTGGGGCGTGCCAGCCCTGCCCGCCAACTGGATGGGCATGTCATTGGCTCTCGCCTTCGTCGTTCCGTTGTTTGCCCTCATTGCCACCGCCTTCATCCCGTTCGGACAAATGGTCGGCTGGTATCTGGAGAATTCCGCAAACGGCGTTGCTGCTTACAGTGTGAACGTATTGGCGAGCCTCGCTGGAATCACCGGCTTTACGCTGCTGTGCTTTCTGAATCAGCCACCGTGGGTATGGTTTGTGGTCGCAGGTGCCGTTTCATTGCTGACCTTCGGGCGCGCGCCACGAGTCCGATTCGTTGTTGCAACCGCGTTCCTCGCTTGCGCCTGTCTTCTTGCCATCCCGGAGGACCGCGTCACCAAAACATACTGGTCGCCCTACCAGAAGCTCTCGGTGCAACCGTCCTATAGCAACGGCGAAATCGCCGCCTACTCGCTGAACACAAACGACTCCTGGTACCAGCAGATTCTGAATCTCTCGCCGGAGTTCGTTGCCTCCCATCCGCAGTTCTTTCAACACCATCCTCTCGATCAGAACTCCTACAACATGCCCTACCGCTTCTATCCCGCGCCCCCGTCGGTACTGGTTCTCGGCTCGGGCATGGGCAACGACGTAGCCGCCGCGCTCCGCAATGGAGCTGGACGAGTCGAGGCGATCGAGATCGATCCGCTGATTCTGAAGCTTGGCCGCGAGCTGCATTTCGAGCATCCTTACCAATCGCCCAAGGTGCATGTCACCCTGGACGACGCACGCAGTTACATTGAAAACAGCCACGACCAATTCGATCTCATCGTCTTCTCGCTGCTCGACTCGCACACCACCACGTCGCACTTTACGAACATCCGCATCGATAACTATGTCTATACGCGCGAAGCCCTGCAACGGGCGAAGCAACTGCTGAAGCCCGACGGACTCTTCCTCGTGAAGTTCCAGGTCGACAATCCCTGGATCGCCGGGCGCCTTTTTACGCTGCTGCGCGACACATTTGGTCACGACCCGATTCAGTTTCAGACCGATATCGGCGGCTATGACAGCTCCGGCCGCTTCTTCGTATCGGGATCTCCGGAGCGCCTCGCCAGAGCGACATCCGAGCCGGCGCTGGCCGCCTATCTGGCAACCCACGGCAATATGCCCCTCGAGTCCGCCATCGTAACCACGGATGACTGGCCTTACTTCTACCAGCATGCGCCCGGCCTGCCGATCATCGTGATTCTCGTCTCCATCGCGGTGCTGGTCGTCTTCGGATGGTTTCTCCGCCAAACCAGTGGGGAAGGTGCTCGCCTCGACCTCCACTTCATGCTGTTAGGCGCGGGGTTCATGCTGCTTGAAGCCCAGATCGTCAGCAAAATGGCGCTTCTGTTCGGCACCACGTGGGTGGTAAACGCCGTGGTTGTGTCGGGCTTGCTGTGCCTCATCGTCGGGGCAAATCTCGTTTACGGGGCGTTTCCGCGAATCCCGCTCACAGCAGCGTACGCAGGTCTTTTCGCAACGCTCGCGGTGATGTATTTCGTCCCCATGCAGAAACTGTTTTACGAATCGTGGATGGTGCGCGGACTGGTTGCCACTCTCGCCCTCTGCGCTCCTGTCTTCTTCGCCGGAATCATTTTTGTTTCCAGCTTCGCCCGCGCAGGCTTCCGTGGCAGTGCCTTGGGCTCAAACCTATTCGGATCGCTGATTGGCGGCCTTCTGGAGTCTGCGTCTCTGTGGTTCGGCCTGAAGTCTCTGGCGATCATTGCCGCGCTCCTATATCTCGGCTCCGCCATTTTCCTCAGCCGAGTGCAGGCGAGAGACGCCGAGCCGTCACCCTCTCGTGAAGCAGTGCCGGCGCGATAGTACCCGCTGCCGATGCCTCGGCAAGTGCTATCCTGACCTCATCGCGGCATGAAAGTTCTCTACGAACATCTTCCCGAGGTCGAGATCGGCGGACGCAAACTCGTAGGCCGCGTCCTGTTCGGTCTACTGATCCTGATCGCGATCCTGGTCGGCGCTACGGGTGGGCTGCTGCTGGTCTACACGACGGATCTTCCGCAGGTCGACGCTCTTGAGGCCTACCGCCCCAGCTCCATCACTGAACTCTACGACGATCACGGCCGCGTGATCGGCTCGTTCGCACTGCAGCGCCGCGTAGTGGTCGGCTACGACGATTTCCCGCCGGTCCTGCGAGACGCGCTGGTTTCTATCGAAGACAAGGATTTCTACAAACACTCCGGCATCAACTTCTGGCGAATCGTGGGCGCCGCCTACCGCGACATTGAATCTGGAGGCAAAGTTCAGGGCGCATCGACGCTGACGATGCAGCTCGCCCGCAATCTCTTTCTCTCGCCCGATCGGCGCTGGCAGCGCAAGGTGCAGGAGGCGATGCTCGCCATCCAGATCGAGCGCCGCTTCACCAAGCCGCAAATTTTTGCGCTTTATGCCAATCAGATTGCCCTCGGCCACGGCGTATTCGGATTTGAAGCGGCATCTGAGTTCTACTTCAGCAAGCCCGCCAAGCAACTGACCCTCCCCGAGGCGGCGCTCCTCGCAGGGATCCCCAAAGGTCCCACGCTCTACTCGCCGATCAATCATCCCGACCGCGCTCAGAAGCGCCGAAACCTTGTCATCAACGCCATGCTTGAGGACGGGAAGATCACCAAGGATCAGGCGGACGCTGCCCGTTCTGCACCTCTGGTTCTCCGTCTCGCGCATGATCCCAATTCGCTTGCGCCGTATTTTGTTGAAGAGATTCGCCGCTACCTCGAAAACAAGTTCGGAACCGACCAGGTGCATGAAGGCGGCTTGAAGGTGTACACATCGCTTGATGTCGACCTACAGAAAGCTGCGAACCAGGCGGTTCTCGACGGACTCACTGCATACGAGCGCCGGCATGGGTGGAAGGGGCATCTCGAAAACGTCATCGCTGATGGCGAGATTCTCGACAAGTACGTGCATCCTGACTGGGACGATGAGCCTGAGGTCAACGGCTACGTCCACGCACTGGTTACGTCGGCGGGTACGGGGATCGCCACGCTGAAATTCGGACGCTACACCGCTGCTCTCGGACAACCGGACGTTGCATGGACCCAGCAGAAACTGGCAGACATCCTGAAAGGCGGCGACATCTGCTACGTGAAGATTGTCTCGCTCGGCACGAACGGCGCGGCAAAAGTTACGTTGGAGCAGGACTCCGGCGCCCAGGCGGCGCTGCTCGCGATCGACAATTCCACTGGCGCCATCAAGGCTATGGTCGGAGGGCGCGACTTCAACACCTCCAAGTTCGACCGCGCCACGCAGGCTCTCCGCCAGGTCGGATCTTCGTTCAAGCCCTACGTCTACACGACCGTGATTGACGGTGGCGCCAGCCCCGACGACACGATCCTCGACGAGCCTGTCAGTTTCGATACGAGTTCCGGCCCTTACACTCCGCACAACTACGACGAGAAATTTGAAGGCATCATCACACTGCGCCGCGCCCTGGCACAGTCGCGCAACATCCCTGCGCTGAAGCTTGCCAGCAAAGTGGGAATGAAAAGTGTGATCGACTACGCCGAGCGCTTTGGCGTTACCTCCAAACTTCCGCCATATTTGCCGGTTGCTCTAGGGGCAGCTGAAATCACATTGATGGAACAGACCTCGGCCTACAGTGTCTTCCCGAACGACGGCGTTCGCGTCAGCCCACGCTACATCACCCGCGTAACCGACTATGAGGGCCGGGTGCTCGAAGAGGATTATCCGGAAGTCAAAGATGTAATCAGCGAACGGACGGCGCGCATCATGACCTCGATGCTGCGCGAGGTCGTCCTGCACGGTACAGGTATCGCGGCGGCCAGGCTGCCGTTTCCCGTGGCCGGCAAGACTGGGACGACGAACGACTTTACCGACGCCTGGTTCGTGGGATTCACGCCCACGATGAGTTGTGGTGTGTGGGTTGGATATGACGAAAAGAAATCGTTGGGCGCAAAGGAAACCGGCGCCCACGCCGCCCTGCCAATATGGATGAATTTCATGACGGTGGCGATGAACGGCAAGGACGTGGGCGACTTCCAGCCATCCCCGATCGGCCAGCACATTGCCCAAAAAGTCGATACGCCCGACACGGCCCCGGCGACGGAAGAATCGCATTAGAGATCAACCGGGAGACATCATGAGCAGATTCAGCGCTTCTGTGATGGCTGTTTTGGTATTGATTCTTACCGCGAGCGCAGCCTCGCAGAATTCATCCGTCAGCAACGTCAACCGTGAGATCAAAGTCTCTGTGGCACTCACGCAGGTGCTTAACTCGCAGATGAAAGCGTGGAACGACCACGATCTCGACGCTTTCATGGCCGGGTATTGGAAATCTCCAGACCTGACGTTCTTTTCTGGAGCCAACGAACGCCACGGATGGCAGGAAACAATGGACCGTTATAAGGCGACGTATCAGAGCCCCGGTCATGAGATGGGAAAGCTCGAGTTCTCAAATCTGCGCATTGAGACGCTCGGCGCCGATGCAGCGTTCGTACGCGGCGAGTGGCATCTGACCATGTCGGATGGAAAGGCGCCGCATGGGTTGTTCACGCTGGTGTTTCGGAAATTCCCGGACGGTTGGAAGATCGTCCACGACCATACATCCGCCGCGGAGTGAACTCTGTTGTCATCCTGAGCGCGGTCTGTGCGCGAAGGACCCATGCAACTCGCTGGCAGCATCGGCGCCGCACGAGACTGCATAGGTCCTTCGCCGCTAAACCCTGCGGCTCAGGATGACAGATGGTGGGCTGCGATGAGTTTCTGGGTCCTACTTTTTCACTCTCACTTGCACGCGCGTTCCCTCCGGCAGGCTGCCACCTGTCAGCTCGATCTTCCCGCCGCGCACGACGCCCTCAAATTCCTGCGGTGGCAACGCCTGCGCTAACGGCCGCGCAGGTGAGTCGCCGGCGCTGCCACGGGATACACTCCGCCCCATCCCGCGATCCATGGCCTCGTTCGCCAGTCGGTCCGCTTCCTGATTGTGCTCACGCAGCGCGTGCCCAATCGAAAACCAGTCCAACTGCCGGATCAACTCTTTTGCCCGTGCATGTAGATCTTGCAGAGTCGCGTTCTTGACTTTGTAAATCCCCTTGATCTGCCGAACCAGCAACTCGGAGTCGCTGATCACTTTCAGCGCCTTCGGCCCATGCTCGAGCGCATACTCGAGAGCCGCAATCAGGCCTTGGTACTCGGCAAAATTGTTGGTCTGGTGGCCGAGATATTCGCTGAGCGCGGCGACTTTCTGTCCAGACTCGTTTTTGACTACTACTCCGTACCCGGAGGGTCCGGGATTCCCTCGGGCCCCGCCATCGCTGTGCGCGACCAGATAGTGCGCTGGGGGATTCTCGTGGGGTTCAAGAACGGGGCGAGAGCGATGAGCCAATGACATCTTCTTTTGTGTGCCTCTTAAAGTAGTGAGCAAAAGCGCCGGAAAAATCTAGCGCCCTGCCGCAAGCCGGGTCGCCAATCGCGGAGGCAGCTTTGCTGCAAAGATCCGGTCCTGGGCCGTCTTCAGGTCATAAGGCGTGCGATGAAAATGCACCACGTGGGACTCGGTGTCGTAAAGCGCGAACGCCGCCCGCCAGTCGCCGTCGCGCGGCTGTCCGACCGATCCCGGGTTGATCAAATACTGCGCATGCGTCGTCAAGTGCAATGCCACCGATTCTGCCTGCCCCACCGTCCGGTACTCCGGACGAAAGCCGTCGGCCGCCGATCCGTTCGCGAAAAACCCTCCCTGCAGATGCGTGTGTCCGAAAAACGTCAGCGGCATGTTCAGAGAGATCAGCGGCGCCAAGGCATCTCCCAGTGACACCACGTATTCGTCTTCGTCATTGGGCGAGCCATGCACCATCTGGATGTTCGGAAAGTCGGGCAGCGAAACCGGACCATGCGGCAATTCCCGTAGCCACTGCAGGTTTTCAGAAGTCAGCGCATCGCGCGTCCAGATCGCAGCCGCTGCCGCCATCGGGTTGAAATCATCCAGGTTCATCAACCCGGTGGCTGCCTTATCGTGATTCCCGCGCACAAAGATCTTGCCCACTTCGCGTGAGCGGGCTACAACTTCGTTCGGACTTGCTCCATACCCCACGATGTCGCCCAGGTTCACCATCGCGTCGAACGACGGCGACGCGGCCAGGCAGGCGTCAAGGGCCTCCAGATTGGCGTGGATGTCGCTGAGCAGGAGTAGGCGCACAGTTCACCGGACGAATTGCCGATTATAGACCGACTCGCGTTTTTGCGTCTCCCGCGTTCGAGGAGAAGCGGTAGAATCCGCACGTGAGATGGCAATTCAAAGGCAAAACCCCCATCTGGGCGTATGTCATCGCTGCGCTGCTGGGGATGAACATTCTTCTTCAGTTGACGGCCGTTTACTGGGTCTCGTGGTACGCGCCGACGCAGCACGACCGAACGCATACCTATCCGATTCGATTTCGCGGAGGCCCTACGTACTTCGTCCGCTCATGGCTCGGGGTGTATGACGATTACAGCCTGTATATCGGGTTTGCACTTCTCGGAGTGTTCCTGCTACTTCTTTGGCTGAACCGCGACAAGCTGGAGCGAGTCCGCTAGCGGTTAATCACCGGGCAGCGTGCCCAGTGTCCTGCCGCAACTTCGATCAATGCGGGCAGCGCAGCCCGGCATGTCTCCGTGCGGAATTCACACCTTGGTTCAAACGCGCATCCCGGAGGCAGACTCTGCATCGCGGGAACCGTGCCCTCGATGGTCTGCAGAGGACGATTCCGGTCCGTCTTGAGGTCGGGCACGGCGTGCAGCAGCCCGCGCGTGTAGGGATGGGCTGCAGACTGAAAGATGTCGCGCTTCGTGCCCAGTTCCACCAGACAGCCGGCATACATCACCGCAACCCGGTCGGCGACCTGCGAAACGACCGCCAGATCATGCGAAATGAACAACATCGCCAGTCCGAATTTATGTCGCAGTTCGGCGAGCAATTCTAGAATTTGCGCCTGGACCGTAACGTCGAGAGCAGTTGTCGGTTCGTCGGCGATCAGCAATTGTGGCCGGTTCGCGATCGCCATGGCAATCATCACCCGCTGCCTCATGCCGCCAGAGAGTTGATGCGGATAGTCCCGCGCCCGTCGCGCGGCATCTGGAATCGCGACGTCATTCATCGCGTCCACGGCACGCACCCGCGCATCTTTTTTTGAGATTGCGTTGTGGGCCAGAACTGCCTCGGCGATTTGATCTCCGACTCGCATCACGGGATTCAGAGCCGTCATCGGCTCTTGAAAGATCATCGCAATGCGCGACCCTCGCAACTTGCGCATGGATTCATCATCGAGATGTGAAAGGTCGCGAGTAACGCTCCCGTCCTCGCGAAAGATGATTTCGCCGGAAACGCGGGCCTGCGACGGCAGCAGACGCATGATCGCCAGGGAAGAGACGGACTTTCCGGAACCTGATTCGCCGACGAGTCCCAGGACCTCGCCCGGAGCGACGGCAAAACTCAGATCCCGCACGGCCGGCAGGAACGATCCGGGGGCCGCCCTGAGCTGGTCCGGGAATTCGATATTCAGATGACGGACGTCGAGCAGTGCCGGCACGGCTCCCATGGTAGCAGCGATGCCGGGTGCGTACGCTAAAGGATCGAGGAGACGCTACTGCCCTAAGATCAGCGGCAGCCCGTTTTTCCCGCTGCCGATTACGACTACCTTCGCATTGGAACTCTTCGCGAGGTTTTCCGTCGCTTCGATGCCCTTCCACTCGAGCAGCGATGGCGTAATTCCCTGGGCCACGATCTGCTGGAAGTCGCGTACGCCCGCCGCTTCGATTCGCTTGCGCTGCGCTTCCTGAGTTTCCTTCTGCAGGCGGAAGTTCATTGCCAGCGCTTCCTGCTCAGCCTGCTGCTTGGCCTCGATCGACGCCTTCAATGTCGCTGGCAGCTGGATGTCCCGGAGCAAGACCGCCTCGACCGAAATGCCACGTCTTCCGAGGTCCTCCGAGATCTTTTCCTGAATCTGCTTGGCCACGGCTTCGCGCTCGCCAGTGTAGAGCGCATTAGCACTGTGCGATGCCGTTGCTTCACGGATCGCCGAACGCAGCTGATTCTCCACCACCTTATCCTCGTAATCGGCGCCAATCTTCTGGAAGACTTCGGCCGCGCGGTCGGGATTCAGGTGATAAATGAGCGAAGTATCCAGTGCCATCATCAGCCCTTCACTGGAAGGGACGTTCGCCGATTCCTTGAGCGTCTGCGTCTGCACCGACATCTCGTTGTTGGTCTTCAGCGGATTGATCAGGTGAATTCCCTCACCCAGAGTCTCGCCTGTGACTCGGCCGAAGAGCGTCAGCACACCGACATGCCCGGTGCCGACTTTCGTTATGGAACTGAAAATCAGAATCACCAGCACGAAACCTATGATTCCGATTCCGATCAATCGGAGCATTCCGCCGCCATGCCCGCCCGCGTCCACAACTCTTGGCCTGTTTGCATCAAAAATCGTCATTGAAATTCTCCCGATGAGATTCTAGGTCGGGAGCTTCTCGCGAATAAGTGCCTTGCGAGGAGCGGCGCCGATCAAGAAACCGGGCCAAGGCTAAGCGGCGCGCTTCCACGTTGAATCTTGCCCCCGGCCCGCCGCATCTCTTACATTAACTCTATGAGTAAAATTCACATTCCAACGCCTTTGCGGCAGTATGTGGGCAAGCAGGCCTCTGTCGATGTGCAGGGATCCACTGTGGGCGAGGCTATGATCGCGCTGGTCGCCCAGCACCCTGATCTTCGCAAACACCTTTACACAGACGACGGCAGACTGCGGGCTTTCGTCAATCTCTATGTGAACGACGAGGACATCCGTTATTTGCAGAAGGAAGCCACTGCGCTGAAAGACGGTGATAACATTTCGATCGTGCCGTCGATTGCTGGCGGCGCAGCCTGAGATCGAGCCGAATGACGCCTGCCTTAACAACGCGCTGTTGTTGCTGTTGCCCTTCCTGCCGCTAGCGTTCGCGGATCGTCGATTCCCAGCAGGTCAATTACATCGAGGACTATATGGCCACCACGACAGAAATTCCGGTAACCCTGAACAAAGACGAAATTCTGCGCTACTCGCGCCATCTGATCATGCCGGAGGTCGGCATGGAGGGCCAGCAGAAGCTCAAAGCTGCGCGCGTGCTGTGCATCGGCACCGGGGGCTTGGGATCGCCCCTCGCGTTGTATCTGGCCGCGGCGGGCGTGGGCACCCTGGGACTCGTCGACTTTGACGTGGTGGACTACAGCAACCTGCAGCGACAGATCATCCACTCCACTTCCGATGTTGGGCGCAAGAAGCTCGACTCTGCTGCGGACAAGCTGAAAGGTATCAACCCATTCCTGAATCTGCGGACCTTCGACACCAGGCTAAGCAGTGCGAATGCTCTGGAACTCTTCCGCGAATTCGACATCATTGCCGATGGCACCGACAACTTCCCGACGCGCTACTTGGTCAACGATGCCTGCGTGTTGACCGGCAAACCGAATGTCTACGGATCGATCTTCCGCTTCGAGGGCCAGGCCAGCGTCTTCGCCACGGAGGACGGCCCGTGCTATCGCTGTCTCTATCCCGAGCCGCCACCGCCCGGGTTGGTTCCCTCTTGTGCCGAGGGCGGAGTCATCGGGATTCTCCCCGGACTCGTGGGTGTAATGCAGGCTACGGAAGTCATCAAGCTCATCCTCGGGATTGGCGAGCCGCTGATCGGCCGCCTGCTGCTCGTGGATGCACTCGGGATGAAGTTCCGCGAACTCAAGCTGCGCAAGAACCCCGAATGCCCCGTATGCGGCGTCCATCCTACCGTCACCAAGCTGATAGACTACAACGAGTTTTGCGGCATGCGTGGGGAGGAGAAACCGGTGGGCAGCGGAATTCCCGAAATTCAGGTGGAAGAATTGAAGCGGCGTCTCGACGCGAAGGAAGATCTATTCGTTCTCGACGTGCGCGAGCCGCACGAATATCAGATCTGCAATCTGGGCGGATATCTCATTCCGCTGAACGATCTGCCGAAGCGGGTCAATGAGCTCGACTCCAGCCGGGAAATCGTCGTTCACTGCAAGATGGGAGGCCGCAGCGCCAAGGCCGTTGCCTTCCTGCAACAGGCGGGCTTCAGTAAAGTCCACAACCTGGCCGGGGGCATCACCGCCTGGTCCGACCGCGTGGATCCGAAGGTGGCGAAGTACTAGGAACTGGGACTTGCCGAATGAGGCTAAGGGAGCGCATTAAGCGCTCGCTTTTGGGGTGCTCAATAAGCCGCTGAAGGGCACGAGGGCTTCCAACACTTCGCTCGGCACGCCTTAAGGCGTGCCCTGATACGAATCAAGGAAGGTCACGGGCAAGGCCACGGTGGCGCGTTCGGACTGACTCGTATCAGGGCGTCGCTTCAGCGATGTGGCAGGGCGAAGACGGGATGTGATTCCGGCCCTTGCGTTATTCTCCCCGCCAGCGATAATGGCCGTTCCTCTTCCCCCAGGGAGGCCCAGTGCAATACTCCATCGCGCGCGTTCTGCGCTCTGCTGTAGCGGTGTTCCTTCGCGGAGTG
>Ga0335080_10000169_pt1 | contig 57313 bp, 42 predicted proteins | sample Lox_Sample_34_FD_206720 | JGI IMG/M metagenome (GOLD analysis project Ga0335080, IMG submission 206720) | Soil microbial communities from Loxahatchee National Wildlife Refuge, Florida, United States - Lox_Sample_3.4 | ecosystem: Environmental > Terrestrial > Soil > Wetlands | place: USA... | reverse complement strand
GCCTGCCGGATATTTTTCCTCCATTTCTGGCGACCGAGGTGCCGAAACATCATGGCGTGATCGCTTGCGAAGGATCGATGTTCAAGTCGAAGTTCGCGAATGCGCTGGCGACGATGATGATCGGGTCGCTGGGAATTGCGGCGGCGGAGAACAAGTTGTCCGTTGGATATGGCGCCGAGGCCGGACAGATGGACCCGATGGTCGCGAAGATGTGCGGACGATATTGTAAGAACTCGCTGGTCATTACCCGGAATGAGGAGTCGCGAAAGATCCTGCGCGAGCTCGGCGTGCCGACGGAACTGGGCACTGACACCGCGTGGACGTTTGAGCCGCTGGGCGCCGAGTACGGGCAGAAGGCGTTGCGCGACGTGGGGTGGGATGGGAAGACGCCGGTGCTGGTGGTGTGTCCGATCAATCCTTTTGAATGGCCGGTCAAAGCCTCGATCGCGAAGGCTGCGCTGCACAGTGTGACGGGCGCATATAAAGCGAGCCATTATCGCGGGCCTTACTTTCACAATGCGGGGCCGGACGCGGACCGGGCTTATGAATACTATTTGAGTTCGATCGCGAATGCGGTGGCAGCTTTCCGGCGGAAGACGAATGTGTTTGTGATCATGGCGGCGACGGAGCGGCTGGATGCGCGTCCCTGCCAGCGCATCTCGGAAAAACTGGGCGGCGTGCCGGTGCTGACGTCGGAAGAGTACAACATGTATCAGCTGGTGAGCGTTCTACGAGCTTGCCGGATGATGATTTCTTCGCGCTATCACGGCATAGTGACTTCGATGCCGGCGCTGGTGCCGTCGGCGGGAATCACGATGGATGAGCGCATCCGCAATCTGATGAACGACCGTGGGCACCGCGAATTGCTGATGCATGTGGACGATCCGGACCTGGAGGCGCGGACTCTGGCCGCGCTCGAAGTTCTGGACCGCGATGGGGAGCGGATCGCCGACGGGATCGGGCGCTGTGTTGTGCGGAATCTGAAACTGATGGCGCGCATGGGCGTTTATTTTGAGGAGGAAGTGCAGCGCCGCTATCCGGAATTTCCCACGCGGCGCGGGGAGTGGAGCTGGGAAGATTATCTGCCGCCCATGAGCGAGGGCTTGCAGGGGTTGGTGCAGGCTTATAGTTAGTATCGACGCGACACCCGGCGCGGTCTTCAATCGGCCGGCTTCGACCGGCAAGGAAATATTCCAGGGAAGAATTCCGATTTCTCCAATGTCATTTGTCGAACAGATTCTATCGAGCCTGGAACGGAACGGCGACGCGGTCGTGCTGGAAGAAGCGGGGCCCGACCAGACCGTGCCGTGCTCCGCGCGGGAGTTGCTTGCCCAGGTAAACGTGGCGCGGGCATATCTGCGCCGGTTGCGGCTGAAAAAGGGTGACCGGTGCGCGCTGCTTGCGCATAATTCGATCCGCTGGGTCGCGATGGATTTGGCCGTCATGGCAGAGGGGCTGATTGCGGTACCGCTGTATGCGCGGCAGGCGCCCGGCGAACTGGTCGCGATGATGAAAGACTGCTGGCCCTCGGTGATCGCGTGCGGTGAGCAGGCGCTCGGCGATGCGGTCGTTCAGGAGTGGCCGGAAGCGCCGCCGGTGTTCGCGTTCGACAACGTTTTTGTGGCGGGGCGGGAACCGCTGAGCAATTCGGGACGATCGGTCGGGGAAGCGGATGTGGTCGCGATCATTTACACATCGGGCACATCCGGCGAGGCGAAGGGCGTGATGCTGAACGCCGGCAACGTCGGGCACATGCTGGACTGCACTTCGGGCCGGCTGAATCAATTGATGAAAGATCAACCGATGACGACGCGGCCGGCGCAGGACGCCGTCTTTCATTACCTGCCATTTTGTTTTGCCGGGTCGTGGATCTTGCTGCTGACTTGTTTGTTGCGGGGCAGCCGGCTTAGCTTGAATACCGATCTCGGGAAGATTGCCGCCGATATGCGGGCGGCGGCTCCGGATTATTTTCTGAACGTCCCGGCTTTGCTGGAGCGGATGCGGAAAGCGGTCGACGAGCAACTGTGGAAGACCGGCGGCGTGGCGCTGAAAATTTACAGCAAGGCGAAAGGGGCGTGGGCGCGGAAGCACGACGGGAAGCCGCGCGCGGGTGACGGTGTCTGGCTCGCGATGGCCAACCGGCTGGTGTTTCCGACGATTCGCAAGAAAATGATTGGACCGAGCCTGCGCGCGCTGATTTGCGGCTCGGCGCCCCTCAACGTCGAGACGCAGCTGTTTTTTATGATGCTGGGGATTCCGGTGCTGCAGGTGTACGGGCTGACGGAGACGACGGCGATCTGCACGATGGATGATCCCGACGGGCGCGTGGAGCCGGGCCGCGCCGGGCCGGCGATCGCCGGCATTGAGATGAAGCTGGCGGAGAATCAGGAGATCGTGGTGCGCGGCCCGAACATTTTTCCGGGGTATTGGAATCGGCCAGAGGAGACGGAGAAAGTTCTGCGCGACGGCTGGTTCCACACGGGCGATCAGGGCGAAGTGGACGACCGGGGGAACTGGAAGATTGTCGGGCGCCTCAAGAACCTTATCATTCTCGGCTCGGGGCACAACATCGCGCCGGAACCGATCGAGGATAAGATTTTGCAGAATCTGGCAGGTGCGGTGCAGGTGGTGCTGGTGGGCAACGCGCGGGGTTATTTGACCGCGCTTATTACGGGGAGGGTGGGCGAGGACAAGGTGCAGGCCGCATTGCAGGCGGCGAGTTCGACGCTGCCGCATTACAAACAGGTGCGAGGGTTTCATATTATCGAGGAACCGTTCACCATCGAGAGCGGGCTGCTGACCGCGAATGGGAAATTGAAGCGGGATTTGATTGCACAACGATTTCGTGACGAGATCGATGCCATGTACCGGACGGCCGCCACGGCATGAACAAACCCGCATGAGTGAGCGCAAAGGCAAGACGCTTTCCTGGCAGATCGTGAATGGGGCGATCGAGCTCACGCTTCATCGTGAGCCCTGCAACGAGATTGGATCGCTCGTTTTGGACGAGCTGGAAAGTTTTGTGCGCGCATTACCGGATCTGACGCGGGACTCCCATGCGTTGATTGTGCGTTCCGCGCAGTCGGCAGGGTTCTCGGCGGGGGCGGACTTGCGCGAGCTGTACCAGCGCGCCCAGGGGATGGACAAGGCAAAGGCCTTGCGCGGAGTGAGGGAATTTCTGGAGCGGATTCACGCCGTCATGAATACGATTGATGCGCTGCCGCTGACGACCATCGCGGCTGTGCATGGCGTGACCTTTGGGGGAGGCTTTGAGCTTGCGCTGGTGTGCGACATTATTATTGCGGATCGCATGGCGCGGTTTTGCTTCCCCGAGTTGCGGCTGGGGCTGATTCCGGGGTTTGGCGGGATTCCCCGGCTGAAGCGGGATCTGGGCAACGCGGTAGTGCGCGATCTGCTGTTGACGGGACGCAGCTTCAATGTGATGAAAGCGCAGCAGATTGGATTGGTCAGCCAGATTGCCGCCGAAGGCGAGGCGTTGCGCCTGGCGCGCGCCACCGCCAGCCAGATTGGAAAATTTGATCGCGCGACCGCGGCGGCGGCGAAGAAATTTGTGAAGCCGATACCATATGACGAGTTGAAGCTGGAAATTGATATCTTTTGCGAGCTGTATTCGCGCCCGGCGGTCGAAGAGGGATTGCGGAAGTTTGTAGAGAACGAGGGGCCGCAGCCGTACCTGCCGTGATTTGTAATCAGCAACTTGTGATTTGAAAGGCTAAGGCTGAAGTTATGCCAACGACCGATCGCACTTTAGACGAGATTCTGAATCTGGCGGCTACTCACTTTAAGGTGCCGCGCGAGAAGCTAACGCCGGACGACGACTTCTTCAGGACGCTCGGCATCGACAGCCTGCAGGCGCTCGACTTGTTGACGCGGATCGAGCAGCACTTCCGGATCGAATTGCCGGATTACGAATTGCAGGGCGTGTCAGACTTTCGGACGCTGGCGCAGAGAATTCAGTCACGGCTGTAAGGGAGGTCAGAAGTAAAGAGTCAGATTGCCGAAGTGAAGGCGGTTGGGTTTTACTTCTGCAGTCTGACTTCTTACTTCCGACTTTTTCACGAGGGTTGTGCGAAAACCTGAATGCTTGATCTCCATCAATATGCCAGCCTGGGCGCGGCTCTGAGCGCCGCCCTCGACCGCTGGCCCAACGAAACCTGCCTGATTGAAGCGGACCGCGACCGCGAAAAGGTTCGCCTTACTTATTCCGATTTCAAGGAAATGGCGCGGTCGTTGTGCCGCGCGCTGGAAGACGCCGACTTCAAGGCGGGCGACCGGGCGGCAATCGTCATGACGAATCAGTCGAAGTGGCTGATTTCGGCGTATTCGATTTTGTTCTGCGGCGGGGTGCTGGTTCCGCTCGACTACAAGCTGACGGCGGCTGAACATTTACAGTTGCTGGCACATTCGAAGGCGCGATTTTTGATTGTCGAGTATTACTTGTGGCGTGCGATTACGCAGGCGCCGGAATTTCAGAAATTGGCAACGGAGATCGTACTGGTGACGGAGGCGCCGGCGGGCGCCGATTTGCGCGGCGCGTACCGGTGGGAGGAGTTTCGGCGGAAGGGCGATCCACAGTTTGTGGCGCGCGAGCGCGAGGATACGGCGTGCATCGTTTATTCGTCGGGGACGGGCGGGCGCCCGAAGGGGTGCGTACTGACGCATGACGCTTATCTCGAGCAATGCGCGGCGTTGACGGCGTGGTATCCCTTCTGGCCGGGCGTGCGCTATTTGAGCATTCTGCCGACGAATCATGCGATCGATTTCATGGTCGGGTTCATTGGGCCGTTTGTTTGCGGGGCGTGCGTGGTGCACCTGCGGACGCTGCGCCCGGAGTTTGTCCGCGATGCGTTTGTGCGCTATCGCATCACCTATGTGAGCCTGGTGCCGATGGTGCTGAAGAATCTGGAGCGGGGGTTGCACGCCAAGTTCGATGAGTTGCCGCCCAAGAAGCGCTGGGTGCTCGATCGTCTGATCGGTCTGAACAAGCGGCTGACGCGCCGGCGGCCGCGAGTTGAGCTGAGCCGCCGGCTTTTGCCGCAGGTGCATAAAGCGTTCGGCGGAGAACTGCGCGCGTTGATCGTCGGCGGCGCGTTTACGGATCCCGCGACCATGCAGTTTTTCTATGACCTGGGAATTCCGGTGACTTGCGGATACGGGCTAACCGAGGCCTGTACGGCGGTCACACTCAACGATCTGAAGCCGTTTCGCGCGGACACGGTGGGCAAGCCGCTGCCGGGGAGTGAGCTCCGCATTCTGAATCCGGATACGGACGGGATTGGAGAAGTGGCGGTTCAGAGCCGGTCGGTGATGTCGCACTATCTCGACGACCCGGAGATGACCGCGCAAACGATTGTCGAGGGCTGGCTCCTGACCGGGGATCAGGGGCGATTTGATGGCAACGGGCATTTGCAGCTCTTCGGGCGCAAGAAGAACATGATCGTTACCGAGGGCGGAAAGAATATCTATCCCGAGGATATCGAGGCGGTGTTCGATGGGCTGGCGGTCAAGGAGTACTGCGTGTTTGCGGCGAATTATCTGTGGCCGCAGAAGACGCTGGGCAGCGAGACGCTGGTGCTGGTGATTCGCCTGGAGCCGAACCAGCAATTTGACGATGCGCTGCGCGCGGAGATTGTGGTGCGCAACCGGCGGCTGGCGGACTTCAAGCGGGTGGGCGGATATCTTTTGTGGGAGAAGGATTTTCCGCGGACAGCGTCGATGAAGATCAAGCGCGGAGACCTGGCGGCGGAGATTGCGGCCGCGGCCTCACGGGCGCAAGTTATCGAGACTTAGTTCCCGGTTGCTGGTTGCCAGCTTTTCGTTGCCCGCGCGAACCTGTCAGCAATCAGGAACGAACAACGAGTAGCTTCCGATGAATGACGCGTTTCTGGCGATTATCAATCCGGCAGCGGGGGGCGGGCGGCGCCGCGATCAGGTTGGGGCGGCACTGGAACGGCTGCGCAAGTCTGGGCTTGCCATCGAGACGATGGAGACGAGCGCAGCGGGCGATGCGACGCGGATCGCGCGAAATGCCTACGGGCGCGGCTACCGGAAATTTATCGCGGTTGGCGGAGACGGCACTTCGTACGAGATCGTGAACGGACTGTTCCCCGAATCGCTAACGGCTACGGGGAGTTCTTCTGACGAAGGCAGAGCGACGTTGGGATTTCTGCCGCTGGGCACGGGAAATTCATTTCTGCGCGACTTCGCCGAGCAGTCGGGCGTGGAACATGCGCTGGAGGCGCTGGAAGCGCGGCGGTCGCGACCGAGCGACGTTTTGCGATTGAGGCACAAATCTGGAACCATTTACTACACGAATCTTCTGAGTGTGGGTTTTGCGGCTGACGTTGCGGCCCTGCGGCATCGGAGATTTGCTGGTTTTGGCCAGTTCGGTTATCTGCTGTCGATCTTTCTTTGCCTTGCGCGCTTGAATCGACGGCCGTTTCCGGTTCGGATCGATGGAGCGGGCGAGTTTGATTCGCGGCCTTGCCTGTTTCTTACTTTCAACAACAGCAAATTTACGGGCGGAACGATGATGATTGCGCCCGATGCGGTGACCGACGACGGGCTGATCGAGTATGTGCGCTGGGGACCGATTGGGCGCCGGGGACTGATTCGGAATCTTTCGACGCTTTACGATGGCACGCATACGCGGCATCCGCTGGCTGAGCGGCGGGCGGTGCGGCAGGTTGATTTTCGTCTCGATGGCCCGGTGGATGTGATGGTCGATGGCGAGGTGCTGGCGCTGGAATGCCAGTCGATCGACGTTTTGCCTTCAGCGTTACGCGTGGTTGTATAGACTGTCGTGGTATAAGAAATCATGTCGGAAGCGCGACAACAGCGGCGCAGAGAAGAATCGGGGGCAGGCGCACCGGCCAACTGGAAGCGCCGCGTGGTCACCTGGGCGCTGATCGCGGCGGCGTTTGGGCTTGCCTACTATCTCGGAACACGCAGCCGCAACCTGCGATACATACAGAAAGCTCTGGGACAGCGCAAGTATGACGGCTTCGCGGCTTGTTTGAAGGACCGCGGCGTGAAGTTTTATGGCGCCTGGTGGTGTCCGCATTGCGAGGAGCAGAAAGAGAAGTTCGGGGCGTCGATCGACGAGGTTCCTTACGTTGAATGCGGCGTGCAGGGCGATACGCGCGCCAAGACGCAGGTTTGCAAGGACGCGAATATCACGCACTATCCTACCTGGCAGTTTCCGCCCATGGGCGAGCGCGTGGAGCGGGTGTTCACTCTGGAAGAGCTGAGAGATCGCACCGGGTGCTCGCTGCCGTGAGCTTGGCCACGAACCGCTTGATGAGTCTTATCGCGCTGCTGGCTGTTTGCGGTATTACTGTTTCGTCCGTCTCATTACAGCACCACTTTGCGACTTCGAAGACGGCCTACTGCGATATTGGGGAAGCGTTCAATTGCGACATCGTGAACCGCAGCACGTATTCCACGATTCTGGGCGTGCCTGTGGCATTGATCGGCATGCTGGGATATGCGGCGCTGGTTGGCTTGGCGACGATGTATCGGGGACGGCAGGATACGCCGGCGATGCTGTTTGGCGGTGCAGCTGCCGGATTGGCGTTCGCGCTTTATCTGACTTATGTTGAGGGACACATTCTGGGCGTCTGGTGCATCCTGTGTTTGAGTTCGCTGGCTTTGATCTCCGTGATTACAGTTTTGTCGGGCGTTGTTTGGATGAAGCGCAATGCCGATCGATGAAGGCGCAGCTGGTTCGTGAACCGAATCTGCCTTGCATCTTGCAGACGGCGATAGGCAGACTCCGATAAGGCGGCTTCGATCATCCACTCACTCCATGTTCCCATTCAAAAAACCTAAAGAAGCGCCGCCTGAGATCGCGATTCCCATCGCGGGGGGAACGCTTCATCTGCATGAATTGCGCAGCCGCATTTTCAAGAATGTGCGGTTGGTGCGCGTGTGGACTCCACCGGGGTATGGCGATCCTGCAGGAACGCGGTATCCCGTGCTGTATTTGAATGACGGGCAGAATCTGTTCGAGGCCTCGACCGCGTTTGGCGGCGTGCATTGGCAAGTGGGCGAAACTGCCGGCCGCTTGATTGCCGAAAAAAAAATTCCGCCGCTGGTGATCGTGGGCATCGACAACACCGGGAGGAACCGCATCCGCGAATATTTGCCGTGGAGGTCGCCGGATGTGAGGACGCTTATCGTCAGAGGCAAACTCTATCCGAATTTTTTGCGCCGCGAGGTGATGCCGCTGGTAGAGAGCCGGTATGCGTTGCTTTCGGGACCGGACAACACCGGGCTGGGTGGATCTTCTCTTGGGGGCTTGATCGCGCTTTACACGCAGATCAACGCGCCGGGGGTGTTCGGACGATTACTGATTGAGAGTCCATCGCTTGGGATTGCGAGACGGAAGATGATCTATGAGTGCCGGCGCTTTCGCGACTGGCCGGAGCGCGTGTATCTGGGAATGGGAACACGCGAATTGGGCGACGCTAAGAAGGACGAAAAAATCGCCAACGATGCGCGCGAGTTGGCGGGCCTGATTGCTGGGGCGGGCCTGCACGAGCAGCGGCTGAAGGTGAATATCGAAGAGGGAGCGCCGCACTCGGAGGCTTCATGGGCACGGCGGCTGCCGGGTGCGCTGGCATTTTTGTATGGCGAGCTGCAGGACCTGGAAGACAGGGAATGAGCTCTAGCCGAGTCGTCAAGGGCCGGCGTGGCGAGTGTCGGATGAGAAAGAATTTGGGTGGGCTATCTTGAATAGTTCTTAAGACGGGAGGAAAAGTGAAGCAGGGTACCAGAACCTGGAGTCCGCCGTGAGCGGGCAACTTCGCATCCTCCATTTCTTGCTTTGGCATCGTCGATGAATGCCTTGAGGCGAGCGCTCATTCTATGCCTATGTCGCGCGTGTCCGCGACACACGAGCCGCGCAGCGCTGCGATTGGCAGGTGTAGAATAATGCTTTGCAATCGTGATGTTCTTCGCAGAAAGGAATCCTTTATGGCAACCATGGAAGCCCCGCCGCGCGTGACTGCGCGCTTGCACGAAACTCCGTATAAGAATGAGGCGTTCGTCGATTTCACAAAGGAAGAGAACGTACGCAAGATGCGGAATGCGCTCGATAAGGTGCGCGGGCAACTGGGGCGTGAGTACGATCTGATCATTGGCGGAAAGCGGATTAAGACTTCGGACAAGATCAAGTCCATCAACCCGGCCAAACCCTCGGAGGTGGTCGGCATTCATCAGAAAGCCGGGAAGGAACACGTCGAGCCGGCGGTACAGGCGGCGTTGAAGGCGTTTTCTACCTGGAGCCGTGTGCCGGTGGAAGAGCGGGCGGCGCTGCTGTTTCGCGTTGCCGACACGATGCGCGAGCGCAAGCTGGAATACATGGCCTGGCTGGTCTTCGAGGTCTCAAAAAACTGGCTTGAGGCCGATGCCGATGTTTCCGAGACGATCGACTTCTGCGAATTCTATGGGCGCGAGGCGCTGCGGCTGGCGCAGGCCGAGACGCCGATTCAGTTGCCGGGCGAGCGCGATACGCTTACCTACATTCCGCTGGGTGTGGGAGCGGTGATTCCGCCGTGGAATTTTGCGGCTGCGATCATGGCCGGAATGACGGTGGCTTCAATCGTGTGCGGAAATACGGTGGTTCTGAAGCCCTCCAGCGACTCGCCGACGATCGCCGCCAAGTTCATTGAGTTGCTGGAGGAATGCGGGCTGCCGGAGGGCGTGGTGAATTTCTGTCCGGGGGGCGGGGCGAGCTTTGGCGATGCAGTGGTGGCGCATCCGAAGGTTCGCTACATCGCCTTTACCGGGTCGCGCGAAGTCGGGTTGCACATCAATCAGTCGGCGGCGCAGCAGAAGCCGGGACAGATCTGGATCAAGCGGACGATCCTCGAGATGGGCGGGAAGGACGCGATCATTGTCGACGCCGACGCGGATATCGATTGGGCGGTCGAAGGTGTGGCGCAGGCGGCGTTTGGGTTCCAGGGGCAGAAGTGCTCGGCCTGCTCGCGCGCGATTATCGACGAGCGGATTTATGACAAGTTTCTGGAGAAGCTGAAGGCGCGCGTGGAGCGGATTACGGTGGGCGATCCGGTAGCAAATCCCGGAATGGCTGCCGTGATCAACGAAGGCTCGATGAACGATATTCTGCGTTACCTCGAAATCGGGAAGAAAGAAGGCCGTTTGATCACGGGCGGCGCGCGCGCTACCTCGGCGGGCGACGGCTACTTTATTCAGCCGACCGTGATTGCCGACATTCAGCCGAAGTCGACGCTCGAGCAGGAGGAGATTTTCGGACCGGTGCTGGCGGTGATCAAGTCGCGCAATTTCGATCATGCGCTGGAAATCGCCAACGACACCGAATTCGGACTGACGGGCGCGGTGTATTCTTCCTCCCGCGAGAAGCTCGATCGCGCAGTGCGCGAATTCCACGTCGGCAACCTCTATCTGAACCGCAAGTGCACGGGAGCGATGGTGGGCGCGCATCCGTTTGGCGGTTTCAATATGTCAGGGACGGATTCGAAGGCGGGCGGGCCGGATTATCTTCTTCTCTTTACGCAGGCCAAGAGCGTGGGGGAGAAGATCGGATAAATTGTAGCGCGTAGAATTTGGTGACGGATGAGCGCGGGTTTTGTCGCCCGCGCTCTTTTCTTGGATATTCGCCGAGCTGTCCCCAATGGTGGTTGACGGGAGGGGGGAAGTGAGGGGTCTCAGAGCGCTTGTTAAAGTAGTAAAAAATGGGTCGAGGTGGTCAGGAGACGCAATGAGCTTGCGACGGAGCCAGAGAAAGGAATTCGTGAAAGTGCAGTTTTACGATCCCGTTGTTGGCTATGAGAATCTTTGGGCTGACGAATTGGGGGACAATAGGTATCGAATCGAAAGCGCTCCGTTCTTCATTTACGGGATCTCTCGCAATGACATCGTGAGCGCCTCACCCGATGAGGAAGGGCGTCTTCAGTTTGCGCAAGTTGTGAGCAGTTCAGGAAATCGAACAGTACGGGCAAGATCCGATAAGCTTGTAAACAATACGGCGTTCAAGAAACGTGTGATCGGGGAACTAACAAGGATAGGCTGCAATGTCGAGGAGCTACGCTCTCGCCTTCTGTCAATTGATGTTCCGCCAGAGGTAGGCATGCAAACGGTGACAGACTATTTGACCGATGTCGCCAGAATTGACTGGGAGTTCGGAAATCCCGAGAACCTCAACAAGAACTCGGTATCTCGTTGAGGAGGTCAGGAAGCAGAGAGCTGAAATTCCAGGCCCAGAAAAGGCTAGTCTCGGAATTTCCCCTTCACAGCACACCCCGCACCTTATAAGCGATTAGATTCCACACTGTTTACTACTTTAATAAGCGCTCTGAGACGCCCCACTTCCCCCCCCAATGGCGGTTGACCTTCCTCCGTTATCGTCCTAGTATCCGGGCTAACCTTATCCAGACGAATATGGTGTCCACGCCCGAAATCGGCCAGGTGCTGGGCCATTACCGGATTCTCGAACTGATCGGGTCTGGCGGCATGGGGGTGGTCTTTCGGGCGCGGGACGAACAACTCCATCGCATGGTGGCGTTGAAGATTTTGCCGCAGTTGAGCCAGCTTAGCGATGCGGCGCGCCGGCAATTTCGGCGCGAGGCGCTGAGTGTGGCGCGCATTACCGACCCCAATGTCGCGATGGCCTTTGATTTCGGCCGCGACCATGGCTTCGATTACCTAGTCACCGAGTTCGTACCGGGAATCACGCTCAACGCGAAGATCGCGGGCCGTTCTCTTTCGGAAGGCGAGGTCCTGCATCTCGGCAAGCAACTGGCGTCGGGGTTGGAGAATGCGCACCGGCAGGGAGTGATTCATCGCGATTTGAAACCGGGCAACTTGCGCGTCACACCGGAGGGACGTCTCAAGATTCTGGACTTCGGGCTAGCATTTCTGATGCAGGCTGAGACAGAGACTGAAGCCCACAGCGAAACGACGGCTACCACTCCGGTGACCGAGTCTTTTGAGGACGCTGGAACGCTGCCTTACATGTCTCCCGAACAGATTAAAGGGAATAAGCCGGATGCGCGCGCGGATGTATGGTCGGCGGGCGCGGTGTTGTACGAGATGAGCACCGGCAAGCCGCCCTTTGGAGAGTTGACGGGAGCGCGATTGACGGTGGCGATTCTGGAGCAAGCGCCAGCTCCGCCGCGCACGCTGAACGCGAAGCTCAGCATTGGATTGGAGAGAGTCATTTTGCGCGCGCTGGAAAAGGATCCGGCAGAACGGTATCAGTCGGCGGGCGATTTGCGCATCGATCTGAACAGTCTGGCGACGGGAACGAAGCCGATCTATGCGAAGCCGCCTTCGAGGAGTTGGGTGGGGTGGCTGGCCGTCGCCATGGCGATTGCGCTGGCCGTGTCGGGATTCTGGTGGTCGCGTCGAGCGGCAAAGACCGCGGTTGCGGAAAATCAGGTGATGGCGGTTTTACCGTTCGAGTCGCTGGCGAATGATGCGCCGACGAATGCGCTGGCGACGGGATTCACGGAGACGCTGACGGCAAGATTAGTGGAAGCTCTTGGGAGCGGACACTTGCAGCTGGTGTCGACACACGAACTTTCGGCGCGGGGTGTTAAGACCTCAGAAGAAGCGCGGCGCGAGTTTGGCACGAGCCTGGTACTTGAGGGGAGCCTGCAGCAGGAGGGCAATCGGGTCCGTATCACCTGGAGCCTGGTAAACTCGGAAACCCATACTCAGATTGCCGCCAACGCCATTACCCAAAATGCGGGTGACATGTTTGGACTGCAGGATCGCCTGATCGAGGATGTGCTGGAGAAACTGCCGCGGGGGGCGGGTCTGGGGCGACAAGCGGGTCCGGCGAATGATCGAGAGAGTCATTCGGCTGCGTATGACTTTTACCTGCGAGGCCTGGGATATCTGGAAGACTACAAGATGCAAAACAACCTTGAGAGCGCGATCGCAGAATTTAAACGCGCGATTGAGGCGGACCAGAATTACGCACCCGCCTATGCGGCCATGGGGCTGGCCTACCGTAGTGGTTATGAGTGGAGGAACAGGAGCAACGACTGGATCGAGAATGCCAAAACACAATGTCAACGGGCCCTTGCCATCACCCCGCAATTAGCCGAAGGCCACACGTGCCTGGGAAACGTCTTTGTTTCGACGGGGCGGTACGAGGATGCAGTGCAGGAATTTCGGCGCTCACTGGAACTGGACCGCAATAATGACCAGACTTTGCGTTCTCTGGCCTCGGCTTATCAAAAGTTAGGCAAGACATCGGCGGCGGAGGAGGCATATCGAGAGGCTGTATCGCTGCGGCCGGGCTACTGGGGCGTGTATAGCGCGTTCGGAACCTTTTATTTCGACCTAGCGCACTATACGGAGGCGGTGACGATGTTCAAGCGCGCGATCGATCTTGCTCCGCAGAATCCCGATGGATATCTGAATTTGGGCGCGGTGTATTTGCAACTGGGGCGATATCAGGACACGGTGGATGTCTTGCAAAAGTCGATCGCGTTGCGACCCAGCCCCGTGGCCCTTGGAAATCTCGGGGCAGCTTACTTCTATTTGCGAAAGTATGACGAGAGTGTGGGGACTATGCGGGAGGCGCTTAGGTTCGACGACCAGGACTGGCAAAACTGGGGCAACCTGGGTGACGCACTCTTTCAAATTCAGTCGCGTCGCGCAGAAGCGAATCAGGCGTACCAAAAAGCTGTTGAGTTGGCGAAAGCAAGGTTGGAGGTTAATCCGCGCGACGCACACACATTAGCATTCAGCGCAGACTACTATGCGATGCTGGACGAGGAGCATTCGGCTCGGGAGCAGATAGGACGTGCCTTGCAGATCGCGCCAAGCGATCCCGAGGTCCTTTTTCGTGCGGCCATCTGCTACAACCATTTCAAACAGGTAGACAAGACGCTTGATCTTCTCGACAAGGCGGTTGCGTCGGGCTATCCACAAACCGTGATTCAGGCTACGCCGGATTTCGATGCATTACGGGGCGATGTTCGGTTCCGCACGAAAATTCTAAATGCAAAATAAGACGCGATGCCAAGCAAACCAACGGCCAATAGCAAAGGTACAAAGGTTATGCTATTGGGAGGAATTACTCGAACTCCAGGGTCTTTACAGAACTTCCCATCCTTGAAGACGGAATAGGGGAACTTACAGAAATCGGTCGGCCAATTCACATACACAGAGGTTCGGCTACAGAAGGTTGTCCCCTGCACCGGCTCGGGTGTTCCGGCAGGAATCGGATTTACGGGAAAAGGAGATCGGCCTTTATTATTAAAATCGACCGAATAAACATGCCCGTCCCCCGGAGGATTCCACACTACTTCCCCATCTATCGGGGCACGTCTCTCGGTCCAATCCACCGTACAATCACTCCTAATGTTGACAGGCAAAGGGTCAGGATTGGTTTGGAAGTAGGTGAGACCGCAGAGGCCAAGAAAGAGAATAACTACGGACAATAGCCCAAGAGATTTGCGAAGATCAATCTTTGGTCCCTTCAAGGTCTCTTCCTTCTTGGCGATAACCAGGTTTTGAGGATTGTCCGGGATTCAACGAGATAAGTCAAACCGTCGTGAGTGTTATTCGCGGGAAGCGCCACCAGAGCCAGATATCAAAAGAACGCTTTCTGAAATGCCTGATGCCGGGCTTCCGCGGTCTGCATCAGGCTTTCAAATTCCGGCTCGCGCCGCAGGCTCTCCAACAGCGGGTCGGTTACGAAGTAGGGATGGGCGAAGAATCCATTCTGAATGCTGAGCCGCAACAGGCGGAGGGCGGAGATTGAATCGCCTAGAACGGCGTAGGCTTCGGCCATTTTATAGGTCGCCTCCGCGTCGCCCACCCCACGATCCGCGATTTTCTTTTCCAATGCTGCCAGCACCGCCAGGCCTTCGGCATTGCGGTGCGCGATCTGATCGCTCAGGGCCTTGCCGATCTGCGTGTACAAAGAGGGATCGAGGCCGTACGCGCGGTCGAAATCGCGGGCGGCGCGCTGCCATTGCTTCAGATGATATTCGCCAAATCCCCGATAGAAGACGAGAAAGGCGTTATTGCTGTCGTCCTCGTTTTCGTTCGGCAGGCTGCCAAGAAACTTCTCGTACTCTCCCAGATACAAGTATGTGTTCAGCGCCGCGCCATTGGCTTTGACCAGAGGATCGAGACGCAGGGCCAGTTCGCATTCGGCGACTGACTCCTGCAACATGCCGGCGAAGCGGTAGGCGTAGCCAAGTTCCCAGTGGAGGTCGGCCCGATTCGCATTGGTGTGGAGCGCGTCCCGCAACAGGGGCACAGCTTGTTCGACCCGGCCATTGTCGATCAGAAGATTGGCCAGGAAAAGATGCGCTTCCAGTTGGGTGGGCTGGATGCGAAGCGCGCGCTCGTAAGCGGACTGCGCTTTGCGATACTGCTCACGGCCGCCCAGCTCGAAGGCGGCATCGGAAGTGTAGCTTGCCCCGAGGTACGCCCACGTCAAAGAGTAGCTGGTGTCAATTTCGAGCGACTTCTCCAGCATCTGGATGGCGTGCGGAAAGTCGTGTTTTCCGTAGAGATCGACGCCGCGCAAGTAGTACTCGTAGGCGACCGGGTTCACGGGCGCGTCGCTAAGAATGCGCTCGGCTTCCGAGGGGGAGAGGTTCAACTCGAGCGCGCCGATGATTTCTTTGGAGACGCTGTCCTGGACTTTCAGGAGTTTGTCATACTTCAAGTCGATGGCGCCCCGCCCGATAATTTTTTCGCTCCTGGCGTCGAGCAACTGATAGGTAACTCGCAGGTCATCGCCTTCGCGGATGAAGTTGCCGGTGAGCAGCGTGTCAACGTTCAGCTCCGCGGCGACTTTTGGGACGTCGATCATTTGATTGCGATACTTCTGGATCGTGGCTGACGGCCGCACGCTCAAGGCGCTCAGATACCCGAGCTTGGTGATGACGGCATCGGCGAGAGAGTAGCCGAGGAAATCGGTGTCCGGGTCTGGCCGCAGATTCTGGAAGGGCAGGATGGCCAGCCGGCGAGGCCCGGCCGCTCTGAGGGTCTGGATTTTTCCAGGCCGGTTTCCGAAGCGGAAGAATAGTCCGGAGGCAATTGCCAGGATCAGCAAGATGACGGCGATGCGAACGTGGGAGCGGCTCCATGCGGAACGGTTCTCAGAGCCCGGGTTCGCGCGCGGAGGAACCGCAGGCGGGAACGAGTCACCCGGGCTGATGGCCGAAGGCGGAATTGGAGATACGCCCGCGGGACGGGCATCGTCGGCAACTTCCCTGACCGGCGCTACGAAACGATAGCCGAGCTTGGGGACGGTTTCGATCAGGGGCCGACCGTCCGGGGAATCTCCGAGAGCTTTTCGAAGCGAGGATATGTGGACGGTCAGGTTGGCCTCCTCCACAAAACTGTCAGGCCAGACCTTTTTCATCAAATCGTCTTTTGTGAGGAGCCGGCCGCCACTCTGGAGCAAAACCACCAGAAGATCGAAGGCCTTGGGAGTGAGCGGAACGGTGCGGTTCTGACGCACAAGCGAATGCTGATCGACACTCAGCCGGAAGTCCCCGAATTCATAGAGAGTTCTTGTTTCCAACGACATAACCGCATTTGGAAAACGTTTGGATTTTTTCAGCAACTTCCTTGCTTGATCTTTGAGACGTGGTCCGGGGAAGGACCTAAGGTGGTATCCGCCTGCGGGAATTGTAGTAGACGACCCGCGGGGCGGCAAGGCCGCCCGATTCGCTCTGAACGGAATTACCGGTTATGTCTTGTGCCGGATGAGGGCAGCACGGGTGGCAAGTCAATAACACCTTAAAGAGGAAATGAAGAAGAGGAGATGAAAAGTATCATGAAATTTGTGAACAACGCTCTCAAGTTAATGTTGGCGGCGGGGTTGTTGACCTGCGTCGCGGCGGCAGAGGTTAACCAGATTGAATTCGATCTTCATATCAACCCGAAGTTCGCGAGCTGTATCGGGGTTTCCGGAGGTCCGGCGCCGACGGCTCACGTTACGGTGAAACGGGGCAAGCTGGCCGACACGCTGAAGATTGAAGCCGACAACATCCGGCCGAAACTGGCCTTCGACATGTTCACCGTGCAGCGCAGCAGCCTGTTGGCGGATGGAACCGCGGACCCGAATTTCACCAACTTCGGGCTGGCTTGGTACCAAACCGACCTCGAAGCCAATGGCAAGGGGCATTTCTCGGCGTCGATCAAGACGATTTTGCTCGATCAGATATTCGGATTCGATCCCGATGTCGCGTTGTCGCCGCTGAATACGTTTCACGTCGGCTTCTGGTTCAACGACCCGAACGACGCGAATACAAATGGATGCACCTTCGATGTGACGCATCCGACGCCGTTCAACGGGGAGCACAACGCAGGACCGGTGGCAATGATCAGCGTGCCGGATAAGGACACGGATCTGGGTCCGCTGTGCACGGACCCAAACAAGAACGGAACCTGCAATCCTTAGCCGCGGGACGGGCACTGGTGAGTGAACGAAAAAAAACTAAAAAGGCCGCCTCGCGGGCGGCCTGATTTTTTGCCGGCCGAATTTCTAGACGGTCGCGGGTTGTGTAGCGGCCGGGCTGGCGGCGGCCGCGGTCGCCGCGGCTGCCTCGTTCAGGATTCTGTGGTGGATGGTGAAGAGCGCGAGCTCGAGACGGTCCGACACGCCGATTTTGTCGTAGACGTTGCGCAGGTAGTTCTTGATGACCTGTTCGGTCGTGCCGAGTTGGGTGGCGATTTCTTTGTTCTTGTAGCCCTGTACGATGAGCGCAACGATGCGAAGCTCTTTCGCGGTGAGGCGATCGCGGACGCGCAGACCGACCATATCGTTTTCGGTCAACTCGCTGGGGACAGCCATATCCTGCACCCAGGTCTCGCCGCGGGCAACCTTGCGCACGCAGTCAACCAGGGCCGGGCTGGTCACATTGCGATAGACCACGCCGTGAGCGCCCGAGGCCATGTAGCGTTGCGCGCTCTCGCCGGTGTCGGCAAGAACGACGACGCGCGTCTTGTTGCGGTTGGCCGCCGAGAGCACGGAGTTGAAGTCGGAGTGGAAACCTCCGGCAATGACGAGCACAGCGGCGCGGAACTTGTCGAGCGCCATGAACATCTGCTCGGCGGTCTGGGCTTGCGCTACGATGCGCATTTCGTCTTCCACGGCCAGAACTTTGGCGATACCCGCACGAAAAATAGCCTGATTGTCGGCCAGAATAAGCTTCAGCATAGAGGTCGCTCCGGGTTACGAGTTGCGCACAAATTCGTAAGAATCGATGACGCAGGCGACGCCTCGATCGGAGGCAGCGCCGGCGCTGGGCTCGTCGGTGCGAACGACGCGGCCGCGGCAGTGGATTTTTACATTTTCCTTGCTGCCGGTGACTTCAGGCGGCAAAGTGATGTCAAATTCTACGGGCGAACCTACCTCGAGCGAGGAATCGGCTTTGATGTAGACGCCGGCGGCGCTCAAATCGCCTGTGATTCCGCTTGCGATGGCGGAGGAATCTTCGCTATGAATCTTGATCGGCAGGTGCAGTGGAAATCTTTTTCCGGTACGCGCTTCAGCCACGTTGCCTCCTCTGCTCGGTAATGTTCCGTGGGGACTCTACCAATAGATGGGATCGCGGAACTCCCAGCTCAGAGCCTTTAGAGCAGCTATCGGCGTTATATCACGGATAACGTCGCAAAAAGAAGGGGTCAATTACCTAAGTAACGAGGTAGCAAATAGATACCTGCGGGTGAAAAGGGGGTAAAAATCGGAGGAAAGTTTTGTGGGCGGGGGCCTTTTTTTGTTGGAGAAGACCTGATGGCGAAACGGTCGCGTTCGACGATGGCAGCTTACCCGGTTGGTGTGGCCAGTCGGTAGGCGGTTTCTATGAAGGGACCGATGCACTTGCGGGACCGTCCACCCTGGGTTCCATAATGAGGGCGTGACGCCGCCGCAGTACGCGCTTGCGTTGCGTTTCGATCAAGGGTGGAGCTCCCGCAATTGCGCACAGGACATAGAACAGCGCCGCGTTGGCGGGAATTTGGAGATTGAAGTCCAGCGCGCTATGCACCAGGATCCCGACGCATCCTAGCAGGCAGGCCACCGTCAGCGCGCCGGAAGGCGTCTCGGTCCAGTTCTTGAGCTTGGTGGCAGCCTGGCGGAAGACGACCACGAAAAACCAGATGGCGATCAAAGATCCGGCGATCCCGGTTTCGACCAGCAGCTGAAGATAATCGTTGTGCGCTTCATTCACGAAGAATGTCGTGTAGAAGCTGCGGAATGGCGGATAGACGGTGGGGAAGGCGCCCAGGCCCCAGCCCAGGATCGGGCGCTTGACGAACATGCGCAGAGCGTCGCGATCGATGTCAACGCGCATTCCACCGGTGATTTCCGAGCGGGCCTCGGAATGAATGCTGATGAGTCGATGGGTGAGTTCGTTGCCGCCCAACCAGACTAGAAAACCGATTACAAGCAAAAGGATTCCGCCCAGCATGAGAGCGTTTTTCCAGTTGCCCTGGCGTGAGCGCAACAGGAGAACCGCGAGCACGATCATTTCCGCGCAGAAAGCCAACATGCCTCCGCGAGAGCCGGAGAGGAAGATGCTGCCTGCCATGACGGCGGCCATGCCAGCGACGATCAATCGGCGGTTGCCGTCGGTGAAACGCGAGACCGCGAGCACGATCGGGAAGGGCGTGAGCAGTTCCATCAGGCCTGCGTAGTGATTGTGATTGACGTAGGAGCCGTAAATCCATCCCCCTTGCGCGGAGGTCCATATCCAGAGGAGTTTTCCGTTGGGCGCCATTCCCTGGAGGACAGCGAGCAAGGCCACTACTGCGCCGTAGCCTGTGACTACTTTGCATAGATCTTCGAATTGAGATGAGCGGCGCAGTGACTGCGTCATGACGAAGGCAATCATCCCGTAGGCGGCATAGAGAAGAAGGTGCGTGTAGGTGACGTGGCGATAGGCGGAGGCGCCGGTGATCCACTGCAGGACGGCGAGGGCGAAGAATGCAGCCATCGGACGATAGGCGGCGTTGGGCGTGATGTCGAGTTGATGGTTGATCCACTGGCGGGCTCCCCACGCGGCGATCAGCAGGGCGGCGCAGGCTTCGAGGGCGAAGATGGACCAGGGCTCGACGGCGCCGAAGGCCAGAGGCGCGAGGAGCAACACGGCGCCCGCGCCGCCGAGGAGCACCGACATCGTAAACTTCGGGCGCGTGTGTTTAACTACGGGCGCGGGCTCGGATTGGACGGCGGCTGCGGCGGCTGAACTCACGGCTGGTCCTTCGAATGAGAGTCGTCAGAATGAGAATCCCCGGGGTGCGGGTCATCACTGCTCGAGCCGGAGGAGTCATCCGGCGAGAGCTGGAAATCATTGAGCCACAGTTTGCCGCGAATCGGACTGCCGGCAGGGTAGCGCTCGATGGCGAGGGTCAAGAGCGTGGTCGAGGCGGGCGTCGTAATTTTAGAGTGAACTTCTTTCCAGAAGTCGGCGTCGTTGAGCGGATCGCTGACGAAGAGAGGAGTTCCGGTGTAAGCGTCGCGCAGCACGATTTCCGGGCCGCCGGCGCCTTCGAAGTCCGCGGACTTGTAATAGGCGAGGAAATCGTAGGACGCAGCGCCGCGTACCGGGATCACTTGCTGAACGCCCGCGTCGCTGATGCCCGGACCTTCAAAGGTCAGCGAGAGCGAGCGCTGGCCCTGGCGGAAGTCGCTGGCATCGAGCAGCGGGCGGACGCCGAGACGATTGACGTAGGTCCAGTCAAAGCCGCCATTCAAAATATCGAGGCTGAAGTCTCCATTGACGATGAGGTTGTCGTCGGTCGGTAGATAGGCGGAGAGGCCGAGGCTGCCGGCAGCTTGCTCCCAGGCGGACATCGCGGCTTCCGGGCGATGGACGGCAATCAGGTAACGCACATAGTCGAAGAGGTAGCGGGTGTCGAATTTTTCGTGCAGGTCGCTGAGGCGCTCCCAGGTCTTCATGGCGCCGGGCGTATCCTGCCTGCTCACGAGGAGCGACAGAAACTGGAGGAGAGAATCGGTGCGCGCGGGCACCACGTTTTGCAGCAGGGCATTCGCGTCCGGCCGGATTCGCCAGCAGGCGCGCAGCGCGGCATCGACGAGGGAATTGTCGTTTGCGATGACGACGCTGAACTCACGAAGGGCGCGGTCGATCTCGCCATCGATGAGGAAAAAGTTGGCAGCCTCCCACGCGACGTCGGGAGCGGTCGGCTCGGCTTGCAGGGCGCGGTCGAGTGCGGCGCGTTGGCCGGCGAGGTCTCCGGCGACCTGGAATTGCCCGGCGAGGTCGAACCAATAGTGGGCGTCGTAGGGGTTGAGTTTGACAGCTGACTGAAAGCTGGCGATGGCAGCTTGCGGATTGTTGGCGACGAGAGCCTGGTAGCGTCCGAGACGATGGCGATAATCGGCGTTGCCGGGAGAGAGACGCACGGCGCGCTCGAGCTTGGATAATTCGGGGCGGGCCGCGAAGACGCTAGCCGCAAATTCCTTTCCCGCCAGGGCGAGATAGAGCAGCGCCAGAGACGCCAGACCGGCAAACAACTGGGAGCGCTGCCGATCTGAAAGAGGTGTAGCCATTCTTGTAAGTGCCAGTCCGGTTTTCAGGCGGCTGGCTGGTTTTGAATCCGAAACAAATGTTCTGTTCTGCTTCCGCTGAATCTGATCTTTATAAAGCCACGGCCCACGAGTGCCTGGCCGCGCTGCCTAAGCGCCGGTCGAAATCGCCTTCGCCTTCTGCTCTTCGAGAGGTTCGACCAGTTCCTCTTGATAGTAGTGCCCGTATTTTCCCTGATATTCGTAATAGTAGTAGTAGTCGGGAGAGGTCAGGTCGACCGCGTTCAGGAGCACACCGGCTACGTGCGCGTTCACCTGCATCAAAATATCGCGGGAACGGCGCAGCGCCTGCTTGGTGGTCTGGCCGGAGCGAATCACGAGAATGGTCGCGTCGGCGCGGGGAGAGAGCACGACCGCATCCGTGACGGAGAGAGTGGGCGGCGTGTCGATGACGATGTGGTCATATTGCTCGCGCAACTCGACGAGCAGGTCGCGCATGTGCGACGAGGCAAGCAGCTCGGCGGGATTCGGGGGCGGGCTGCCGGCCGGCAAAATGAAAAGATTGGTCAGCACCGGAGAGGTTGTCACGGTCTGCTGCAAAGTTGCGGTGCCGGTGAGCACGTTGCTGAGGCCGCTGCGCGGGCCCATGCCCAGGGTTTTGTGAACACTGGGGCGGCGCAAGTCAGCGTCGACCAGCAGAACGCGGACGCCTTTCTGGGCGAGAACAATCGCGGTATTGATGCTGGTCGTCGTCTTGCCCTCCTGCGGACGAGCGCTCGTCACCATGACAACTTTGGGCGGCGCTCCGAGGTTGGAGAGCAGGAGGGAGGTCCGCAGCGCGCGATACGATTCCGCCATTTGCGACTGCGGGCGGACTTGCGTGACCATTTCGACGGCTTCCTTGGAAGAGGTTAGAGTAAGCCGCGCACCCGAAGGGCCGCGATTGCCGGACTTCGAGCCTAACGGGATCATGCCCAGGGAAGGCAGACCGGAGATGGCTTGTGCCTGCTCCGGGGTACGGACAGTATTGTCCATATTCTCGAGTAAGAACGCCAAGCCGACTCCGGAGATGATCCCGAGAACAAGGGCGAAGGCTAGGTTCCTCGGAATATTGGGTTCGCTCGGGGTTGTGGGAACGCGCGCGGCATTGATGATACGGAAGTTGTTGGACCGCAATCCCGCCGTTACACCAGCTTCTTTCAGCTTTTCCAGCAACCCTTCATACAGCGTCCGGTTCGAGTCGACGTCGCGCTTGAGCAGGCTATATTCGATGGAGCTTTCGTTGAGCTTGTTGGCTTCCTGCTTTTGCTTTTCGAATGCCTCGCGCAGCATGGTCTCGCGCTGGAGGGCGGCCTGGTATTCGCCGCGCAGGTGATCGACGGCCTTGTTGACTTCCGTCTGCACCTCGCGGTCAATTTCTTTCACCTGGTTGTTGAGCTGGGCGACCTTCGGATAAGAAGGGCCAAGCTGGGTGCTGAGTTCGGCAATCTGGATTCGAAGGGTTGCCTGCTGCTCGCGCAGCTTATCCAGCAAACTGGCGCCGGCGCTTCCGGCCGCGTCTGCAATAATCGCCGATGCCACCACATCGGGATCGCTCGATTGCGTCTGCCGATAGACCGCTTCTTTCTGCATGCGGTCGGATTCCGCCGTCGTCATTTCCTTGTTCAGTTCGTCGAGCTTTTCGGTCGTGATGTTCTGCTTTTCGTCGATGCCGAGAATCTCGTGCTCTTTCTGGTAGCGGACGAGTTTTTCCTGCGACGTTTCCACCTTCATCTGCAGGTCGACGAGTTGCTTGGAGAGCCAGTCCGAGGCCTGCATCGTGGATTCGAACTTGGTCTTGAAGTTCTGCTCGACATAAGTGGCGGCCAGGGTATTCACCGAACTGGCGGCCAGCTGCGGGTCGGTGCTGTTGTAGTGGATCTCGATGATGCGCGTGTTCGGAATGAGGGTAACGTGAAGATTGCTGCGAAATGCGCCGAGCAGGGCCGAAGTACGGTTCGAATCGTTCTGCAGGGGATCGGCGACCAGGTTCGGCTGTTTCTGTTCGGGATGCCCTCCGAATTCCGGACGCTTCTCGAGATTGAGCTGACGGACCACCTGGAGGGCGAGCAGATCGCTCTGCAGAATCCGGACTTCCGTGTCGAGGTCGCTCTGGTCGTAGTAATCGACGACCGGCATGGAGTCCTTGAAGGTGATGAGATTGGAATCGGCCTTGTTGACGACGATCTGGCCTACCGCTTCATAGACAGGTGTTTGGCGAAGGCTGGCGATGGCAACCATCGCAAAAATCCCGGCCACGCATCCGATAACCAGCCATTTTCTCTTGATGAGAACGCGGAGATATTCCCGCAGGGTCGATTCCTGCGCGGGCAGCACGTTGTAGAGGGCGGAGCCAACCGGCTTGAGAAGTTCTGCTGGTTCGGCCGGTTGCAGCTCGCGCGTCGCGTCGCCATTTCGAGGGATCAGCGGACCCAATGCCATCGTGCGTCACTTTCCGGCAGCCTCGCATCGTTGCGGAGGCTTGCTGCTATGCTCTAACTTCCGCTTCGGCGCGTAACGCTCTCATAAAACGCGCGCAAGAACGGAACGTTTTGTGAAAAATTTTGCCTGATTCTAGCATTCGACTTTGTTTGCCCAATCCGGAATCTGCGCTCCCGACTGTTCTCTCTTGATTCCCCCCTCGGCTTGTGGAAATGAATCCGCGGGTGTACTAGCGGCCCACCGCTTACCCATTTACACTCCCCCCATTACACTCTGATTTTTCTCGCCATAGTTTCGAAGAAGTTACGAAGGAACAAGGATGATTAACTGGTCGCAGGAATCGATACTTGTAACTGGGGGCACGGGATCGTTTGGAAAAAAGTTTGTAGAGACGATGCTGCGCGACTACCGGCCCCACCGGTTGGTGGTTTTCAGCCGCGACGAACTGAAGCAGCATGAGATGAGGACGAGCGGCTTCGACGATCCGAGCCTGCGATATTTCATCGGCGACGTGCGCGACGCCGAGCGCCTGAAACGGGCGCTCTCCGGGATTACGACGGTGGTGCACGCGGCGGCGCTCAAGCAGGTGCCGGCCTGCGAATACAATCCGTTTGAAGCCATCCAGACGAACATCATGGGGGGCCGCAACGTGATCGACGCGGCCATCGATCAGGGGGTGCGCCGCATTCTTGCGCTCAGCACTGACAAGGCGGTGAATCCGATCAACCTGTACGGTGCGACTAAGTTGTGCGCCGAAAAAATGTTTGTGCAAGCCAATGCCTACGCGGGCGCGCGGGATACCAGCTTCAGTTGCGCGCGCTATGGAAATGTGGTGGGCAGCCGGGGCAGCGTTATTCCGATATTTATGGAGCAGCGGCGCCGCGGAAAGATCACGATTACCGATCCGCGCATGACGCGCTTCTGGCTCACGCTGGAGCACGGCGTGAACTTTGTGATTCGCTGCCTGGAGCAGATGCACGGCGGCGAAATTTTCGTTCCCCGCATTCCCTCGATGCGGCTGCTCGATCTGGCTGAAACGATTGCTCCGGGATGCGAGGTGGAGTACATCGGGATTCGCCCGGGAGAGAAGCTGCATGAGGTGCTGGTTTCCGAAGACGAATCGCGGCAGGCGCTTGCCACCGACGAAATGTTTGTGATTCAACCGGCGCATCCATGGTGGAAGTCGGAAAACTGGGTTGCCGCCAAGCCGCTGCCGGAAGGATTCCGGTATTCGAGCGACAACAACGAGCAATGGCTGACGCGGCGCGAGTTGGAGGAGTTAGTCGCGCCGGAAGCGGCGCCGCTCGCGCTCTCTATCTCCGCGTAGTATGCCCTCCTCATCGGCAAACCTGGACACGCTTGCAATTCACGGCGGAACTCCTGTGCGCGAGAAACTGCTGCCCTATGGGCGCCAGCATCTGGACGACGCCGATATTCAGGCGGTGGTGGATGTCCTCCGATCGGATTGGCTGACCACGGGCCCGAGGGTGGGCGAGTTTGAAGAGGCCTTTGCGGCGTGGGTCGGGGCGCGGTTTGCGCTCAGCTTCAGTTCCGGAACGGCGGCGCTGCACGGCGCTGCATTCGCCGCGGGGCTTGGTGCGGGCGATGAGGCAATTACCACTCCCCTCACCTTCTGCGCGACCGCGAATTGTGTCTTGTATCAGGGCGCGACGCCGGTGTTTGCCGACGTCTGCGATGACACCCTGAACCTCGATCCTCGCGAGGCGGCAAAAAAGATTTCTCCCCGCACTAAAGCCATTATCGCGGTCGATTATGCCGGGCACCCGGCGGCTCTGCATGAATTGCGCGAGATTGCGGAGCGAGCCGGGGCGACTCTGATCGAGGATGCCTGTCATGCGCTGGGCGCCGAATTTCACGGGAAGCGCATCGGCCGAATTGCGGATATGACCGTCTTCAGCTTTCATCCGGTGAAGCACCTGACCACCGGCGAAGGCGGCATGGTTACGACGGACAATCCGCGGCTCGCGGAGGTTTTGCGGTGTTTTCGCAATCACGGGATCGGCAGCGAAGCACGCGGCCGGCAGGAGTCCGGGCAGTGGTTCTACGAGATGGCCCTGCTCGGTTTCAACTACCGCCTGACGGATATTGCATGCGCGCTGGGACTCTCGCAGATCGGGAAACTGGATGCGAATCTGGCGCGGCGGCGTGAGATTGCCGCGCAATACGCGCGCGCATTTGCCGATATAGCGGGCGAAGCTGATTTTCCGGTGACTCTGCCCGCCGCGCGCATAGGCGTTAATCCAGCGTGGCACCTTTATCCCATCCGGCTGAATCTGGCATCGCTGTCCGCTGATCGGGGTGAGATTTTTCGAGCGCTGCGCGGCGAGAACATCGGCGTCAACGTCCACTACATTCCCGTACACCGGCATCCCTACTATCGCGAGCATTTTCCCGAGGCTTCGCGGGCGGGGAGCTGTCCGGTCGCCGAGAATTCGTACGAGCGGCTGATCAGCCTGCCCATGTTTCACTCGATGACGGAGGGCGATGTGGCGGATGCTGTCCGCGCATTACGGAAGGTGATCGGCCACTACAACATTGGACACGACTCACGGAAAGATACGGAACTGCTAGAGCTCGCATCGGAGGCATCCGGGGAGAGGCATGTCTAACATTTCTGAATGGGCGGATTACAAGGCACTGGTGATCGGCTGCGGCTCGATTGGGCGGCGGCATGCGAAGAATTTGAAGTCTCTGGGATTGCGGCATTTTGCTTTTTGCGACACGAACCCCGAGGCGCTCAAGCAATGCAGCGAAGAAGTACAGGGCGAGCTTTTTTCCGACTATAAACAGGCGCTGCAATCGTTCAAGCCGGATTTTGCGCTCATCTGCACGCCGCCGGTCTATCACGTGGAGGAGGCTTCGGCGGCGCTGCGCGCGGGGTCTCATGTCTTCATCGAAAAACCTCTTTCGCACGAATCGGCGGGCGTGCAGGTGCTGCTCGCCGAAGCCCGCCGCTATGACCGGAACGTGCAGGTAGGTTACAACCTGCGCTTTCATCCCGGCTTGCAGATTTTGAAAGAGCTGATCGATTCGGGGAAGATCGGTCGCGTGCTCTGGCTGAATGTGGAGGCGGGGCAATATCTTCCGGACTGGCGGCCCTGGCAGAATTATCGCGAGAGTTACAGCGCCCGCCGGGAATTGGGCGGCGGCATTATCCTCGACGGCTCGCATGAGCTCGACTACATCTGCTGGCTGATGGGCTGGCCTACCGAGGTGAGTTGCCGTGCCGAACATCTCTCCAGCCTCGAGCTGGACGTCGAGGATTCGGCGTGGATCTATCTGACGTTTCCTGACCGGCGGCGCGCTGAGCTGCACCTTGATTTTGTACAACGTTCGTATACGCGCACCTGCAAAGTTGTGGGAGAGACCGGAACCGCGCTCTGGGATTTCGGTTCGCAGGAAGTGCGCTGGTTCGCGGCGAACGATGCGGAATGGAAGAGCATTCCCTACAAATTCGAAATCAATGACATGTATGTGACCGAGATGCGGCACTTTCTCGAATCGCTGGGGAGCGGTACGGGGCCGCTGGTCGATCTCGAACAAGGACGGGATGTGATCCGCGTGGTGGAAGCGGCGAAGAAGTCGTCCGTCGAGGGGCTGCCGCAGACTTTGAACTGGACCACCGAAAATCCCAACGGGCCGGTAGTGGCGATTATTCAGGCTCGTATGGGATCGACGCGCCTGCCGGGAAAGAGCCTAGCTGAAATTGAAAATCACCCCATGTTATGGCACGTGATCCAGCGCGTGAAGCGGGCCCGGCTGGTGGACCGGGTGGTGGTGGCGACTTCGACAAACCACTCGGACGACGCGATTGAAGCGATGTGCCGCTCGAGCGCCACCCCTTGTTATCGCGGCAGTGAATTCGATGTGCTGGATCGCTTCTATGCGGCGGCGCGCGCAGAAAAGGCGTCCCAGATCGTGCGCATCACCGCCGATTGTCCGCTGATCGATCCGGAAGTAATCGACCGGGTGGTCCGGCGATTCCAGCGCGGCGATGTCGACTACGCCTCGAATGTCATGGTGCGAACCTATCCGGATGGCCTGGATACGGAAGTTTGCTCGTTCTCCGCGCTCGAGAAAGCCTGGCATGAAGCGACGAAGAGTTCCGAGCGCGAGCACGTTACGCCTTATCTGCGGATCGGAAAATTCCGGACCGCCAACATTGAGTGCGACTCGATCTCGCTGTATCAGCATTACCGCTGGACTGTCGATGAAATGGAGGATCTGGAGTTTATTCGCGCTGTCTATCGCGCCATGCGGGGCAAAGTTAATTTTGGAATGAAAGATGTTCTGGATCTGCTGGAGAAGAATCCGGGGCTGGAAAAGATGAATTCGGAGATCGTTTCCAATCGCGGATATTACAAGAGCCTTTTTGAAGAAGCCCATGCGGTGGCCGCGCCGCGCCGGCCGATTACGAAATCGCTGGCCTGGCTTGAGCGCGCGGAGCAGGTGATCCCGGGCTGCGCGCAGACTTTCAGCAAAGGCTCGAACCAGCATGTTCGCGGAGTCGCGCCCATTTTTCTGGCGAAGGGCAAAGGCTGCCGGGTTTGGGATGTCGATGGCAACGAATACATCGACTACATCCAGGGCCTTCTGCCGAACATCCTCGGCTACGCGCATGAGGGAGTGAATGCCGCGGTGGCCGAGCAACTGGCGCAAGGGCACAGTTTTTCACTTCCTCATCCACTGGAAGTGGAACTGGCGGAGCGGCTGGCGCGAATCATTCCGTGCGCGGAAAAAGTCCGGTTCGGCAAGAATGGATCCGACGCGACGTCGGGCGCAGTGCGCGCAGCGCGAGCGTTGACGGGGCGGGATCGCATCGCGTGCTGCGGCTATCACGGCTGGCAGGACTGGTACATCGGCAGCACCACACGGAATGCGGGCGTGCCCGGAGCCGTGCGCGCGCTCACGCACCCCTTTCAGTACAACAACCTTGATTCGTTGTGGAAGCTGCTGGACGAGCATCCGGGCGAGTTTGCCGCGGTGATCATGGAACCGGTCAACTTCTCGGCGCCGGCGTCGGGATTTCTCGAAGGCGTCAAGGAACTCACCCGGCGGCATGGCGCGCTGCTCATCTTCGACGAAATTTGCACGGGCTTTCACTTTGGACTGGGAGGAGCGCAGAAAAAATTTGGCGTAATTCCGGACATGGCGTGCTTCGGCAAGGCGATGGGGAATGGCTTCCCGATTTCCTGCGTCGTGGGCCACGCCGACGTCATGCGAATTTTTGAGGACATTTTCTTCAGCTTCACCTTCGGCGGCGAGATCGCGTCGATGGCGGCTGCCATGAAGGTGCTGGACGTTCTGGAAACGACGCCGGCTCTCGCTCAGATTGAAGCGAACGGGCGCGTCCTGAAAGAGGCGCTGAATGCGCTCGCCAAAGAGGCTGGGTTGGAGGACCGCATCCAGTGCGTCGGTTATCCCTTCTGGTCGCTGATCAAGTTTCTCGATGGCGACGGCAAAGACAGCTTCCTGGTGCGCAGCCTGTTCACGCAGGAGTGCGTAAAGCGGGGTCTGTTGATGCTGGCGACGCATAACGTGACGGCGGCGCATGATCCGCTGGCCATCGAGAAAACTCTGAAGGTCTACGCCGAGGTTTCGAAGACCGTCGCAAAGTGGTTGAGCGACCGCGAACCCGAGCAATATCTTGAGGGCGAGATGATTCAGCCGGTGTTTAGAGTCCGGTAGCGACTTGCAGCAGTCGAATCGATGGAGCGCAATGGAACGTGGCACACTGGTGGTGCGGGCGGACGCGGGGCTGAAAATGGGCACTGGACACGTCATGCGCTGCCTAGCGCTGGCGCAAGCCTGGCGGCGAGGGGGCTGTGGCGCCGTCTTTGCAATGGCTGAGTCGACTCCGGCCATGGATGGTCTGCTTCGATCGCAGGGAATCACGGTCACCCGGATTGAAGGTGAGCCCGGCGGCTCCGAAGATGCATCCCATACCCTGGCGATAGCGCGCGCCTTTGGCGCCGACTGGCTGGTAGTGGACGGCTACCAGTTCGATGCTGAATATCAGAGGCGAATGCAGAGTTTGAGGCCGGTGCTCGCGGTCGATGACAACGGGCCGCTGGATTACTACTCGGCCGAGTTGGTCCTGAATCAAAACGCGCATGCCTGCCCTGAGATGTATGCGCGCGTCTCTCCCAATACACAATTGCTGCTGGGACCGCGGTTTGCCTTGTTGCGCGACGAATTTGCCGCCTACCGCAAATGGGCTCGGACGATTCCAGAGCGAGGCTCGCGATTGTTGCTCACCCTGGGGGGCAGCGATGCCGCGAACTTTGCGCCGCGCATTCTGCCGTTCCTGGCGAAGCTCCCCACGGAGGATTTGCAAATTCGGATCGTCGTCGGCGGCAGCGCCGAAAATTGCGGTGTGGTCGACGCAATCGCTGAAAAGTGTGCGCGCCGAGTCGAGGTGCTGCGCGATGTCAAGAATATGGCCGACATGATGGCATGGGCGGATTTGGCGATCTCAGCGGCGGGGACGACGAGTTGGGAGATGTGCGGCATGGGTCTGCCGGCCATTCTTGTGGTGGTGGCCGAGAATCAGAAGTTCATTGCCGAACATTTGGCGGTGCTTGGCGCGGTTGAGAACGCGGGATGCGCGGATCGGGCCGACTGTGCTGCGCTTGCCGAATTGTGCGGGCGGCTGTTGGTGGACAAAAGCCGGAGGGCCGGAATGTCACAAAGAGCCAGGTTGGTCGTGGACGGGCGCGGCCGCGAGCGGGTGCTGAGCATGATGAAGCGCGGAGACGAAATGTGCGCCTGATTTGCCTGGTCAACAACTATCTGGGTTGGCAGGCGCTGGAATATCTGCGGGGGCAAGCGGAAATCGCGATGGTGGTCGTGCATCCGGCGGAACGAACTAAATTCGGGCAAGAGATTCGGTCGGCAGCTGTCGCCGCCGGAGCCGGGATTCTCGAAGCCGGCGCTCTGCGTTCTCCGGATGGGCTGAAGCGCATTGCGGCGGCTAAGCCGGACATGGGCTTCTCCATCATGTTCGGATACTTGCTGAAGCGGGAATTTCTTGCGTTATTGCCGGGCGGTTGCATGAATCTGCATCCTGGCTTTCTTCCGTTCAATCGGGGAGCGCATCCCAACGTTTGGAGCATCGTAGACCGGACTCCAGCCGGCGTCACCTTGCATTACATCGATGAGGGCGTCGATACCGGAAGCATCGTTTGCCGGAAAAACGTTTCGGTGGCGTGGACCGACACTGGCGAGAGTCTTTATAAGAAGCTGGAGGCGGCGGGATTACAGCTGCTTCGCGAGGCGTGGCCTGCGATCCGGAGCGGACAAATCGAAACGACGCCGCAGCCGGGCGACTCCGGTACCAGCCACAAGGTCGGCGATGTTGAGCGAATCGACGAAATTGACTTGGAGAAGAACTACAAAGCCGAGGATTTGCTGAACATTTTGCGCGCTCGGACCTTCCCGCCGCACCGGGGGGCATTTTTTCGTCGCGCAGGCCGCAAGGTATACATTCGCATCCAGCTTGAGGAAGAACCCGATGGAAACGACGGTAAAGACTGACCGGATACAAATCGGCGGCGTGTGGGTCGGCGAAGGCTGCCCTGTCTTTTGCATTGCGGAGCTCTCCGCCAATCATGGCGGCGATTTCGAAAGGGCAGTGAAGATCGTAGAAGCCGCCAGCGAGGCGGGCGCGGACGCGGTCAAGCTGCAGACCTACACGGCCGACACAATTACGCTGGACAGCGACAAAAAATGTTTTCGGATTGCGGGCGGCACACTTTGGGATGGGCGCACCCTGCACAACTTGTACGGGGAGGCGTTTACGCCGTGGGAGTGGCAGCCGAAGCTGAAGGAAGTTGCGGACGATCTGGGCCTGGTGCTTTTCTCCAGCGCGTTCGACGACACTGCGGTGGATTTTCTGGAACAGATGAATGTTCCCGCGCACAAGCTCGCCTCATTCGAACTGGTGGATATCGGACTCATTGAAAAAATGGCGCGCACGGGAAAGCCGCTCATCATGTCAACGGGCATGGCCACGGCGTCTGAGATTGACGAAGCGGTTCAAACGGCGCGAAGAGCTGGAGCGAGTCAGATTGCTCTATTGAAGTGCACGAGCGCCTACCCTGCGCCGCCGCAAGAGGCGAACCTGCGAACGATTCCAGAACTGGCACGCCGCTTCGACTGCCCGGCTGGACTTTCCGATCACACGATGGGGATCGCGGTACCGGTTGCGGCGGTCGCACTGGGGGCTTGCATCGTTGAAAAGCATATGTGCCTGAGCCGTGCCGATGGCGGACCGGACAGCGCTTTTTCGCTCGAGCCGCGGGAATTCAAGGCGATGGTCGATTCCGTGCGCGTGGCCGAAAGGGCGCTCGGCTCGGTGCGCTTTGGCCACGGCGAGCGTGAAGCGGGCGGGCTGCAATTTCGCCGGTCGTTGTTCGTGATTGAGAACGTGAAGCGCGGGGATGTATTTACAAAATCCAATGTACGCTCAATCCGTCCGGCGGATGGCCTGCACCCCAGACACCTGGATGAAGTTCTCGGGCAGCGGGCCTCCTGTGACATCGAGCGTGGAACCCCTCTGCAGTGGAACCTGGTTGCGCGCTGACCGCCTGCGTATGCGAGTCCTGCTCTTACATCACGAAGACGAGTTCAGCGACCGGCTGAAAGGGCAGGGCTGGGACTGGATCGTCGATCTAGGGCGCGCCCCAAAATCTTTTTACGACGAATGGAGCATCGCGCTCGGTTGCCGGGTGTCCAGCATCTACGACCTTGCCCTCGAAATCGAAGACGTGCGAGTTTGGCGCGATCTGTTTGCGGTTGGGCTGGGCCGCGTTGTGGATGGTCTTGGGGTGGATTGGTGGGACGTAATTGGGCTGTTCTTACATCCCGACCTGCAAGACATTCGACTTGCGGCACGGCTGGCCGGGAAACTCGGGCAAGACTGCATGCTGACTGCGAGCCGGCCCTCGTTGCCGGCGAATGTGGTGCGATTGCAGCTCGGGATGCCGGTGCGAGTGCTTCAGTCTGGAATTGACGCGCGTTTGAGAACCCGCATTTCGCGCTACCGGGCCGCGGTTCGGAATTTGAGTTTCGGGCAGTTGCGGCAGGTAGCGCATGACAAGTTCGATCCACACTATCGATGGAGACGAAAGTTCGCCGCGCGAACCGCGCCATCTCCGCAGCCGGTTGTCTTGTTGCCGACGGCTTACTCGAACGTGACGAGGACGGCGTTGAACTACGCGCGCCTCCTTCCCGAGCAACAATTTCTGCTGGTCGTGGCGCGCGAATCGGGAACTCCTTCCGAGCTTCCCGCCAACGTACAACTGGCGCCCCTGGCTGCGTTCTCGGGCGCGCGCAACGACCAGGATGAAGTGCGCCACCTCGAAAACGGTTGGAGGCAACTGGAGAAGCTGCTCGGCGAGCACGCCGAATTCTGTCTGGCGGTTCGGCTTGGAGTTGTGCATCGGGGCTTGCAACTGCTGAGAAGCGGAATTTCCGTTCGCAATGCCTGGAGCCGGGTTTTTGAAGACTTCTCTGTCGTCGGTTGTTTGAGCGCGGACGACACAAATCCCTACACGCGCATTCCGCTGATTCTCGCAGGCCGCCGGGAGATTCCGGCGGTTGCGTGCCATCATGGAGCGCTCGATTTCCGGATGGCCTTCAAGGTTCCGGAGTTTTCGACTTATCTGGCGCAGGGCGAAATGGAGCGCGACTATCTGGAGACAGTCTGCGGCGTGCAGTCCGGACTTATCCATGTTGGGGCCGCGAACCAGTCGCGCGGCGGTTCTGCTCTTTGGAGCGACGATGCTCCGTGGATCGTGTTTTTCACCGAGCCCTATGAAGCGGATTTCTGGCGGGCGGAGGCGATTTATCGAGAGATCTTGCCGCGGCTTTGCGTGGCGGCGCGGCAATCTGGAAAAACGGTGGCCATTAAACTCCATCCCTTTGAAACGATCGCGCAGCGGCGAAGAATGATCGATGCAACTCTGGGGGAGCGGGACCGGAAACTTGTAAGCCTGGTCGCCTCGCCGATTTCACCGGAAGTGTTGCGGAAGACATGGTGCGCCGTGACAGTCGAATCGACGGTCGCGTGCGAATGCGCTTCGGTCAACATCCCCAGTTTTTTGTGTGGATGGCTGAGGCATGCTTATTCAGGCTATGCCCTGCAATACGCCCGCTTTGGCGCCGGGAGAATGCTGGCGACGCCGGAGGATCTGGTGCGCATTCCAGAGATGATGCATGCGGCCGCGCCGCCAGTCGATGCAACGGCACGCCTGTCGCGCACGATCGCGCCCGAAGCACTGGGAGAAATTCTGCTCCGGCCGGCGGCGCGCAGCGTCGCATAAAGTTCCCGTTATCCGGTCACCTGATGCCGGTGTGGAGCAGTGACACAACATTCGCCACGCCCAGAGCCGAGATAGCGGCTAATGCCGAAGAAACGACTCCCAGGCCCCAGAGTATGCGCCGGTCTTTCGGAAGCCAGCGGTAGAGCGCGAACAGCGCGAAGGGAAGGATCGGAATTGCAAAGCGCGCAAAATTCCCGCGCGCCCAGTAGGGATAGTTATAGCTGAACAGGCACCAGAGATAGGGCACCAGAAAAATTGCTTCCACTGGATGGGATCGGCAGTAGTCGCGAAAGTTTCGCGACCTGATCATCACGAGGACGGCAGCGATGACCAGAAAAATCCAGCCGAAGCTCAGTACGAGATTGGTCCAGGGCGCGGGATACAGCATGGTTCCCCTGATGATGGCGTAGAAAGGAAAACCGAAGAGCCATCCGCCTTGCCATTGTTGGCTGTGATAGCTGTTGACGGTGGCGAGCGGGTCGCCGAAGTGGGCCGCCAGCGGAACAGCATAGACAATGCCGATCGCCAGACCGATGGCGAGGGCGCCTGCGAACCGGCGGAAGTCTTTTTGCCACAGCAGAGTTAGGCCGATGCCGACGAGCGCGAAGGCGCCGAGCGGGCGGACGACGGTAGCGAGCGCGGCCAGCAGGGATGCGAGCATCCAACGGCGCCGGCGCGCGGATAGGAATGCACCCAGCAGCAGCGCCATGAACAGCGGCTCCGATCCTCCGAGGCAGGTGCGCTGCAGCCAGTCAAAGTTCAGAACGGCGAAGTATGCGGCGATCCAGCCGTTCCATAGTTGCCGGATCAAAATGACCGCAAGCAGCGAGGCCACGAGTGAAATTAGCAAAAGGGCGGTGCGGTTGGAGGCGCCGGTGAGTCTCGAAACAGCGGCCATCGCATAGGGCAGGCCCCAGAATTGCTTGACCTCGACTCCACGAAAATCCCAGTGCCGAATGGCAGAGGCGAGGTTCATGTAAGCCGAGCTGTCGCCGAAATTGTCTACGGCGGCAGGGTAGCTGCGTGCGCGCGAAATGACGAGGATGAAAATCGCAATCGTGACGAGGGCGAGGCGCAGGAGTTCGGCGGGCGAAGGCCCGGCTGGCTCAGTGAACGAAACAGCATCGAACGAAGATGCCGCACGAGGCGAATTATTCTGCGCAGGTTCCGCCGGTGGCGCCCATGGAGCGGGCCGGGCGGGTTTGTCCAAGCGCAAGAGCGGCGCAGGTTTTCGACTCATGACTTCAACTTCGGAACCCATGCGGGGTGACCGGATTATAGCGTGGGCCATGCAGCCCCCGTAGCGGGGGAAACTGGAAGACCATTCATTGATGCGGTTCATGCGCCGACTTTTTCGCGAATCCACAGTCGGTGCTTTGCGATAATCTGGCAGAACGATTCAACGCAAAGAACGGCATAGCAAAGCACCACACAGGTAAGTTTTGAGTTTTTCCGACACAGCAATCGCGGCCGCGCCCTCATCACCACCGGCGGTGATGGCTCCGAGTGTGACTGTGAGCGCGCCCATCGCACCGGAAGCCCGCTTCCGCAGCGAGATGGGGCAGATCTCGCGGCACTCGGCAGTTTTCTTCCTTGGCACACTGTTTACGGCGGCGGCCGGATATTTTTTCAAGATCTATGTGGCAAGAGTGCTGGGGGCCGGAGCGCTGGGAGTTTACGCACTCGGCATGACGCTCGTCGGTTTCTTCGGGCTCTTTAATGGACTCGGTCTTCCGCAAACGGCCGCGCGCTTTGTGGCAGCGTATTCCGCGACCGGACAATTCGATCGCTTGCGCGCGTTTTTTCAGCATGCCCTTCTTTGGCTGGCCGTCGCCAACGTTACGCTGGCGGCCGCGATGGTTCTGGCCGGCCCGTGGCTGGCACGAACTGTTTATCGCTCGGCAGATCTGGCCGGTTATCTGCACTTGTTTGCGGGGCTGCTTGTCTTGTCGGGGTTTTCGACTTTCTTAGGACAGGTGCTGGCGGGCTATAAAGACATTGCGTTGCGCACGGTCATCACGAACTTCATCAGCAGCCCGCTTAATATTATTTTCGGTGTTTTGCTGCTCGCAGCAGGCGCGGGGCTGCGCGGGTACGTGTGGGCGCAAATCCTGAGCGGCGCGGTTGTCCTCGTCTTGCTGGCGGCAGCAACGTGGAAGCTGACGCCGAGTGCGGCCCGTCATTTTTCCGGCAAGGCCCGTAAGGTGGAAGCCGAAGTCTTGTGGTTTTCGGCGGCGGTGTTCGGGGTGAGCCTGCTGGAGTTTCTTCTGGCTCAGGCCGACAAGATCATGCTGGGAATTTTCCTCGATGTACGGCAAGTGGGGATCTATGCTGTCGCCGGAGCCCTGGTGGGATTCGTTCCGGTCGCTCTCCAGTCGGTGAATCAGATTTTTTCTCCCACCATCGCTGACCTTCACGCACGTGGCGAGCGCCAGCTTCTGGCGCGGCTTTTTCAGACTCTGACGAAATGGATCGTTGGATTGACGCTGCCGCTCGCGCTGGTGATGATCGTCGACTCCAGGCCTCTGATGCGGCTGTTCGGGCCTGGGTTTGAGGCGGGATGGATCGTGCTCATTCTGGGAACGCTCGGACAATTGATCAATGCGGGCGTGGGATCGGTTGGATATCTGCTCTTGATGTCTGGCAATCAACGCCGGCTCATCCGAGTGCAGGCGATCATGGCGGTCTTCGTCATGGTCGCGACCGGGGCGCTGGCTCGACCGTTTGGAATTGCCGGCGTCGCCCTCGCAGCGGCGCTGACGAATGCGATTGCCAACTATCTGAACCTGCGGGAGGTTCGAGCCGCGCTCCGGATTTCTCCTTATAACCGGACCTATCTGCGATTGCTTTTGCCGGCAGCGGCAAGCGCCGCGGCGCTGCTGGGCGTTCGGCTGTTGACGATCGGGTTTCATCCCGAATGGGTGGCGATTGCGGCCGGACTGGTGCTTGCGTATGCGGCATTTTGCGGATTGGCGTTGCTGATCGGGCTCGACGACGATGATCGAATGATCGTAACTGCGATTCGGCGGCGGCTGCTGGGGGCGGTTCGAAGAACATGATTTCTTCAGGATGGCAGTGATTATGTCCGATCCAAGCGCGGCACGCCGCCAGGTCGAGTTGCCAGAGGATCTCTGCGCCGCTGCCGAGCACCGATTCGTTCCGCAGTTCGCCAATCTGGAAGCTCTGCTGGAATTTGTGCTGCGCGAGATTACTCAAGATAAGGTGGAGGCGCTCGACAAGGCTGAGCAGGCGCTTCTTGAGCAGAGATTGAAAGACCTGGGGTACGTCTAGCATTGCATGCCGGCGCAACCGACACTGGACCACGTGATTCGCGATGGGCACAGCCGTCTGTATCCTTCCCTGAGAAATCCGAACTGGCTGGTGCTTTGCGAGCGCCGGAGGATTTTTCAGGACAAGCTGGGGGAACTGCCGGAACGCAACCTCTCTGTTCTGGACGTCGGCGGGAGATTGCAGCCTTACCGTGAGCTGCTTGGGGGGCGCGTGAATCGCTACATCGCGATCGATCCGCAGGTGACTCCGCTGGTGAATGTGGCGGCACGCGGAGAGGCGCTGCCATTTGGCGATGAACAATTCGATTTCGTGATTTGTACGCAGGTGCTGGAATATTTCCCCGATCCAGGGTGCGCGGTGGCTGAGATTTGGAGGGTGCTCCGGCGAGGCGGAGTCGCGTTTGTGAGTGCGCCTTCCGTGTTTGTGCGCGACCACGACAAGGAATACTGGCGTTTTCTTCCGGAGGGGCTCCGTTTCCTGATGAAGGAGTTCGAGTATATAGAAGTGGTTGCGGAGGGCAATAGCGTCGCCGGATTGTTTCGAACGTTGAACGTATTTCTGGTGTCATTCATGAAGCCGCGATTTCTTGTGCCGGTGCTCAAGTGGACGGCGGTTCCCGCGCTGAATCTTACCGGCTACTTGCTGGGAGGGCTGGGGGGAGCGAATGATCATTTCACGGCAAATTTTAGCGTGTGGGCCCGGAAGTGACCTCACGTACCGCGGCCGTATGACGAAGCGGAATGATTGCGCATAGAGACAAGACGAAATGATCACCCAACTCAGGCGAGTTTGGGATCGCGCGCTGCCGCCGGCGGAGAACGGCGGGCTGCGCTTCAATCGTCCGTTGGTGCTCTTTCAGAGCGACGACTGGGGGCGCGCCGGTGTGCGTGACCGCGAAGGATGGGAGCAGTTGCAGGCTGCCGGACTCGCGCTCGGCGAGTCGCCGTACGATTTCTACAGTCTGGAGACGGCGGACGATCTAATCGCTCTGCGTGAGTTGCTGGGAAAACATCTGGATTCGGCCGGCCGAAATCCATCGATCGTGATGAATTTCATCATGGCCAATGTCGATTTCGAGGGCAGCCGCGCGTCGCTCGAAAGGGAAATTTCGCTTCTTCCCCTCCGCGATGGTTTGCCTGGTAAGTGGCGGCGGCCCTATCTGTTCGAGGCGTACCGCCAGGGAATCGATGGCGGAGTCTTTTATCCTGCGCTGCACGGGCTCACGCATTTTTGCGCTGAGGCGGTTCGCCGAGAGCTCAAGACCGGGGGGGGGCGGGCGGAGTTGATCCGAAAATTGTGGAGCGCTCAGACTCCTTATATTTACTGGCGCATGCCATGGATTGGCTACGAATACTGGGATCGCGAGAGGGAACCGGAAAGCCGCTTTCTGTCATTCGACGATCAGCAGTCCGCAATCTCACGGGCTGCGAACATCTATCAGGCATGCTTCCGGTCACCTCCACTGAGCGGGTGCGCGCCGGGTTACCGGGCCAATGACGACACGCGCTCGGCATGGTTCAAGTGTGGAATTCGCGTTGCGCAGAACGGTCCCGCTCGCAAGGCGCCCCGCTTTGACGGCAAGGGAATGCTGCATACATTTCGTACGATTGAGATGGAACCGGCGATTGCCCGGGCTGACCTGACTCGTCTGATGAAGGATGCGGGAGAATGCTTCAGTCGCGGGCTGCCGGCGGTTGTGTCGATTCATTCGATCAATTTTCATTCGACGCTTCGAGACTTCCGCGCTCCGACGTTAGCTTTGCTGGACAACTTCCTTCAGGCGCTGAAGAAGAAGTGGCCGACGTTGCTCTTTGTCAACGATGCCGATCTTTTCCAGATCGCGTCGGAAGGATTTTATTTCGCACAGGGTGCGAGAGTGAGTGTCGGGGTGGCGGCCAAGGCCTGACTGTTGAGCGAACTCTAAAGTGAGCCGGAAACCGAAATCGCTGGTGTTCATCACGGTGGACTGCTTGCGGGCCGACCATTGCGGCTTCTACGGGTATTCCCGGCCCACGACCCCCTTCCTCGACACGCTCGCGGGCGAAGCTGCGGTTGTGCCAACGGCGGTGGTGGCGGGAGCCCCGACGTACTATTCGCTGCCTGCAATTCTTGCTTCGCGCATGCCGCTGGCGCTTGGAAGAGACGTGATCGGCCTCGCTCCGGGGGAGAGCACGCTGGCGACTGCGCTGCACGGCGCCGGATACGCCACCGCCGCATTTTCTGCGGCAAATCCGTATATTTCTGCGCGCTTCGGGTATGACCAGGGATTCGAGGTCTTCGAGGATTTTCTGGAGTTTGAGCCGGCGGGGCAGGCTGACGATCTGGATGAGGAGCCGCGGGAATTGGCGGAGTCCTCGCGCCGTCGAACCAGGCTCAACCGTTCGCTGAAGAGGGCAGCCTGTACGATTGGGCTTGGCTCGCTCTATGATGAACTTTACTTTCAATACTGCCTTCGTATTGCCTCGTCAAACATTGAGAGCATAGACGGGCTGTGCAGATTTCCATCCGCTGAAAAGGTCCTTGGTCGTGCTATTTCGTGGCTGAATTCTGTGGGCCGGCAGCCGTTTTTTCTTTGGCTGCATCTCATGGACCCTCATTCTCCTTACTACCCTTCGGCTGACGCATTTCGAGAATTCAGCGGGCGGAAGATTTCGGCGCGGCGCGCTCGCTATCTAAACGAATTCTGGAACCGGTCTGATCTGAAGCCGGCGCGACTGAAGCGAAAGAGAGACTCCGTTCTCGAACTGTACGATGCCGGCATACGCTCCGTGGACGCTCAAGTGGCCCGGCTTGCGCTCCACCTGAAGCAAGCGGGCGTTTGGGACGATTGCGCTCTTGTTTTGACCGCGGATCACGGAGAGGAATTTCTGGAGCACGGACGCCGCTACCACGCGCCGGTAAATTTGGCCGAAGAAATCACCCGCGTCCCTTTGCTGATTCGCGCACCTTCCGCCGGGCGGCCAACCACCAGGGCGCCCTTCAGTCATCTGCACCTCGCACCAACGCTGCTCGACATGCTCGAAGTGCCAGCGCCTTCGAGTTTTCGGGGAAGGAGTCTATGGGACGAACTTCAGCATGGGACTGCCTGGAGGGACGCAGCGATCGCGGAATGCGTTTACGGATGTAACAATCCGTTTCGCGCAGGGGAGCGGCTCGGGGCGAGGTTGTTGAGTGTTCGCAACGCCCGGCATAAGTTAGTCCTGTGCATGGAGCCGGGCCGCACGGATGAGCTGTACGACCTGGAAGCGGATCCGGGGGAAGAACGGCCGCTTCCGTTGGACGTCCAGAAGGAGGTTCGCAGCCAGTTGCTGCGCGCCGCACAGGCGCACCTGCGGAACATCCCGGAAGGGCGAGGTGGAACCATCCGACTCAGCTCCCGGTTGCGCGATCTTGGAATAAAATTACGGTCACGAGCTTGCTGACGACTTTGCGTAAACACCTTCATAAGAAATCGTCGTCGCCCTTCATGATCACCGTATTCACTCCTTCGTTCGCGAATGAAGACAATACCAATGCTCAAAACCTGACGGTGAAGGAAGTTGTGGCACGAATGGATCCGGCTCGTTTCCGGGTGGTGATGCTCGGCTCAACGACCCCCGATGGCCGAATTGCCGCGCGCCCCAATACGCAGATCCTGCGCTGGAGAAAACGAGGGAACGCGGCGCGCATATTCTGGCATCTGCTGACTCATGTCCCCGATATCTATTTCTTTCCGCGAGAAGGCCCGCTGGATGACGCTTTCATGAGGGCGCGCCGGCGGCTCTCTTTGAAGACTGCGCTTGTTACTTACGTGGTGTCAGGCGGCCTTGAAAAAGACAATCGCCCCCTTCTTTTTCGGGCGATACGCGAATGCGATGTTGCGGCGGGCAACAGCCGCTACATGACTGGTATGGCGGAGAAACTCGGTGGCAAACAGGTGCAGACCGTTTATGACGGTATTGACCGGCGCTATTACTATGCGGATTCGAGCGCCCTCCGGGAAGAGGCCAACCGCAGAGTTCTATTCGCAGGTTCGTTCCGCCGGTACAAAAGAGCCGACCTCGCCGTTCGCGAGGCCGCCCGGTTTCCCGAATGGGAGTTCCGGTTTGCGGGCGCAGGCGAAGAAGAAAACAGGTGCCGGCAACTTGCCGACGAGAGCGGCTGCCGGAATATTCGGTTTCTCGGCCACTTGAACCCGGCTCAGTTGGGCGAGGAGATGCGTGCGGCTCAACTGCTGTTCCATCCGAGCGAGATTGAAGGGCACCCTCAGGTGTTGGGTCAGGCCGCGGCGTGCGGGCTGCCATGCGTCGCCCGCCGCTCCTATAATCCCGACTACGTGATCGATGGAGTGACGGGTCTGCTCGCCGGCTCGGACGAAGAATTGAGCGTCGCCCTTGCGCGTCTGATCGCCGATGCTAATCTACGGCGCCAGATGTCAGCGGCCGCAATCGAGCACGCGGGGAAGTTTGAATGGGATGGTGTGGCCGCACAGTGGTCGGAAATTTTCGAGAAAGCGGTTGCCCAACGGAAGTACGCTTAACGGCAACCGCCATACTAAGGTCCCCCCATCGCGGCCTTCTGAAACCCGCCTGAACCACCGCCGCTAACGAATTTCCAGAAGGCGTGCCGCTAAAATACGACTCAGCAGTCACTGTGGAATGCCCAACAACAAGCGGCGAGTTGTGATTCTGTCCGAAATCATTTCTCCCTACCGCATTCCGGTCTTCAACGCTCTCGCGCGTCACGACGGAGTGGACCTGCACGTGGTGTTTCTTTCCGAAACCGACGCCGGCCTCCGGCAGTGGCGCGTGTACAAAGACGAAATCCATTTTTCATACGAGGTGTTGCCGTCCGCCCGCTTTCGCGCAGGCAGAGCCAGCCTGCTACTGAATTGGAAACTGCGTTCTAGCCTGAAGAAGTTTGCGCCCGAAGTGATTATCTGCGGCGGCTACAACTACATTGCTTCGTGGGAAGCGTTGTGGTGGGCGCGGAGCCACGATGCCGAGCTGATTTTGTGGGCGGAGAGCAATCATTACGATGCGCGCTCCGGACTGGAATGGGTGGAGTCACTGAAGGCCTATTTTTTGTCGCGCTGCGATCGATTTGTAGTCCCGGGCCGAGCGGCGGCCCAGTACCTTGAATCGCTGGGATCGGCAGCCGCGAGTATTTCGATCGCGCCCAATGCGGTCGACAACGACTGGTTTCGAAAGCAGGCGGAGAAAGCTCGCGCGTCTGATTTTCAGGCGAGTGAATTTCGGAGGAGGCTTGCGCTGCCCGCGCGGTTTCTTCTTTATGTTGGCCGCCTGGTACCGGAAAAAGGCGTATTCGATCTGCTTGAGGCCTATGCTGAGCTAGATCCAGAAACCCGATCAACCGTTGGTCTGGCGTTTGCAGGCGACGGCCCGAGCAAGTCTGAATTAGAGTGGCGAGCGCAGGACATCAGTCCGGGGGCAATTTCCTTCCCGGGTTTTTTGCATCGTGAGGATCTCGCGTGTATGTATGCGCTTGCGGAAGCGTTGATCCTGCCGACGCACAGCGATACGTGGGGCTTGGTCGTAAACGAAGCGATGGCATGTGGCCTTCCGGTCGTTGTGACAAGTGTTGCCGGGTGCGCCATCGATCTGGTGAACGACGGATGGAACGGCTATATCGTGCCGCTGCGCGACCCGGAGGAGCTCCGTGCGGCGATGGGCTCGCTGTTGCAAGACTCGGAGCTCCGGCAAAAAATGAGCGCGCGCAGCCGGGAACGAATTCGAAATTACTCACCCGAGGCATGCGCCCAGGGTCTGGCCGCCGCCGCACTCGCGTCGACAAACCTGGTCCAGACACGCCACGACAAGACAAGCGAGGTCCAGTGGATGACCGGATAAAACCCTGGCAATGGGCCGGCCTTGCGCTCGGGGCGCTGCTTTTCTCATACGCCCTTTTGTCCCATCTGCAATATTTCGGGAGCATTTCGTTCCTGGGCGCGATTCTGCTCATTGAAGTCGTCATCGCCAGCCTCTGGAAGTACGACCAGCGATTCTTCGTATTGCTGATGATCGCTTTTCTATGGGCTGGTATGCTCCTGCCTTTGCAGAACGCCTGGACGGGCGGGCGCTGGCTCGTACTGACGGCCGGCGCGGTTATTGGTTATATCGTGTGGATGAGGGCACCGCGCAGCAGTTTTCGAACGATTCATCTCCTGGCCTTTTTTTGCATCGGCGCGGCATTCGTTTCGGCTACCGTTTCATCCTATGTGCAGATGGCCTCGTTCAAGGCAATGAGCCTGTGCCTGTTGTTTCTTTATTGCACATCCGGTGCGCGCCTGGCCGTGATTGGCCGCGAGGAGCGATTTTTTCGTGGGCTCGTCTGGGCATGCGAGATTGCCGTTTACGTTTCCGCGATCTGCTATTTCGGTCTTGGCGCAAAAATTTGGGGTAACCCGAATTCGCTCGGCGCCGCCATGAGCATCGGAGTTTTTCCCGTTCTGTTGTGGGCCTGGATCAATAGCGATGGCCCCAGCATCAGGCTCCGCAGGCTGGCGGCTTTGCTGCTTTGCACCTACCTCATCATTTTCAGCCTCGCGAGAGCTGGCATTGTTTCGATGGCTGTCGTTACGCTTGTCTTTTGCCTTTGCCTGCACCAGTATCGGGTTCTTATCAAAATTGTGGCCCTTGTGCTGGTGATGATCACGAGCACGGGAATGCTGGCTCCGCAAACCTTGCGCACTTCGCTGGACACGCTGACGGACTCGGTGCTTTACAAGGGGCACAAGGAGCAGGGGTTGCTGGGTTCGCGGCAGACGCCTTGGGAAAAGTCGATTGCAACCATCAAAGAACGTCCCTGGTTCGGCACCGGCTATGGAACGAGTCCGACCGGAGATGACCCTGGGCTCAATTTCGGAAAGTTCGCTTCGAGTTCGGAGACGGTCCGCGAGCACGGCAACAGCTACATGACGATTGCCGAGTGGGTCGGCTTGTTGGGCGTGACGCCTTTCCTGGGGCTCCTGGGGCTGACGGTGTCCAATGTGTGGCGCGTTTGCGGTTGGATGAAACGCACATCCGATTTCCGGCACTACTCCATTCCGCTGGCGATGGTGGTGCTGGCAGGTTTGGTCCATGCCAATTTTGAAGACTGGTTGTTCGCGGTGGGAGCCTATCCCTGCGTGTATTTCTGGGTGTCTGCATTCATGCTCGCCGACCTCGTTCCGGCCGCGGCGGTGGCTTCGAACGTCACAGTTTTACCCCGCCCGGCAGTTTCACAGGCGGCCCTACGCGCGGTCGCCTCGAATCGATGATTCGACTTTTCATCAATGGCCTGGCCGCGAGTGCGGGCGGCGGCCTTACCTACCTGCGTAATGCCATTCCTGTTCTTGCCCGGAGAGACGACGTCCACACTACGGTTCTCCTGAGCGCGGCATTGCGCCGCGAGTTCGCGGAGGGCAGGAACCTATCATTGGTCGAAATTTCCGATTCGGACGGCGCCCTTCGCCGTTTGGCCCGTGAGCAGATCGCAATCCCCGGGCTTATTCGCCGCAGCGGTGCGCAGGTGTTGGTCTCCGCGGGGAACTTTGCGCTTTGGAATTCGCCTGTGCCTCAGATTCTGCTGTCCCGCAATTCGCTCTACACTTCCGCGGATTTCATGCGCGATGTCGAAGACCGCGGGGACTATGCGATCTGGTCCGACACTCTGGTAAAGAGCTGGCTCGCTCGCCAGTCCATCGGTTGCTCCGATGTGACGGTCGCGCCGAGCGATGCCTTTGCGCGCGAGCTCTCGGCGTGGAGCGGCAGGGAGGTGGTGGCGATCCATCACGGGTTCGATGCCGGCGCTTTCAACAAGAACGGCTCGCCGCTTTCGCAGGACGTTCGAGCTCAGATCGATGATGGCCGGGATGCGATTCGATTGCTGTTCGTGAGCCACTACAACTATTACCGGAACTTTGAGACGTTGTTTCGCGCCCTGCCTGTTTTGAGCCGGCATATGAAGGTGCGGCACGCGAAGAAAAAGCGGCTCAAGCTGTACCTGACGTGCCGTTTGAGTACAGGGGAGAATCCCGGAACTTATCAGACGGAGGAGGCGAGGAGTCTGCTCAACGGACTACGTAGAGAAGGCCTGAGCGGGAACTGCGAGATCATAGAACTGGGAGCGACTCCCTATTCCTCACTGCATCAGCTTTACCGGGCCTGCCACGCCTATGTGACGCCCGCTTACGCCGAGTCGTTTGCCCACCCGCTGGTGGAAGCAATGTCAAGCGGCTTGCCGGTGGTGGCGTCGGACTTGCCGGTGCACCGCGAAATTTGCGGGAATGCGGCGTTGTATTTTCCGAGATTTTCGCCGGACGAATTGGCCGAGTGTGTGTTCCGACTTTGTGAGTCTCCGGAAGTTGCGCGGGAATTGTCGACCAATGGCCTCCGCCGGTCGCAGGATTTCAGTTGGGAAAGACATGTCTCGCAGATGCTGGCTCTGGCCGGGAATCTTGTACGTGAGCGCGCGGAAAGGCGTGATTGAAATCGAGTTCCGCCAATTCGACCGTAGATCGGGGTGAGCCACTTGCACGTCCGCTAGACGCAGTCCCACTCCCACTCCACGTTCTGACTTTGACACCGTTTTTCCCTTCGCTGGAGAACGAGGTGGGCGGTTGTTTTATCAAAGAGCCGATCGACGCGTTGGCGCGGATAGGAGTCGCTGCAACCGTGATCGGGGTGAGGCCAGTCTACAATCGCCGGCCGCATCCAAGTCCGGAAGCTCCGGCAAAGTGGATCCGCTACCCGCAGCTACCCGGAACTGTGGGCCTCTCCAGCGCCGGCCGTTTTCTCTACGCGAGGTTATTTGCCGAAGTCTCGCGCGCGCACCGGAACCGGAGCATCGATGTAATTCACGCCCATGCCGCCTTGCCTTGCGGGCATGCCGCATTTCTGCTCGGCCAGCGGCTGGGAATTCCTTACGTCGTAACTGTCCATGGCCTGGATGTGTTCAACACGTGCTTCGTTGGAGGCGCAGCTGCGGAATGGAGGCGCGCTACGTCGATCGCGGTCTACCGGAATGCTGGCCGCGTAGTGTGCGTCAGCCGTAGGGTAGAGCGGACTCTTCAGAACGGCATGCCCGGCGCGGTACACAGCACGGTGGTTCACAACGGAACAGACGTCGAATTATTTTCGCCGCAGCCGACTGATCGAGGGGCGGCTTCGGTTTCGGCGAGCAATGCTTTGGGGCAAGACATTCTTGTCGTGGGTAACCTCATTCCGAGTAAAGGTCAGGAGATCGTCCTGCGGGCGATCCACCGCATTTCTGACGCTTTTCCGCAACTGCAATGCCGGATCGTTGGAGAAGGCCCGGATCGGCGGCGTCTGGAGGCGCTAGCCAACGAACTCGGTATATCTCAGCGGATCCATTTTGTGGGTCGCCAAAGCCGCGCGGCGGTGGCGAACGCGATGCGGGCCTGCTCTATGTTCGTTCTTCCCAGCAGCAGCGAAGGACTCGGCTGCGTCTACCTCGAGGCGATGGCCTGCGCGAAACCAGTGATTGCTTGTCGAGGGCAGGGAATCGAGGAAATCATCGAGCACGGTAAGAATGGCTGGCTGATTACTCCGGACCATCTCCCCGAACTGGAACAGGCGATTTCCGTGCTGCTGAACTCCCCCAAGCAAGCCGGGCAAATCGGCATTGCCGCCCGGCAAACGATATTGAACGGAGCGACTCTGGCGCACCAGGCACAAAGTCTGGCAACAGTGTATCGGCTGTGCGCTCCAGGTCGTGCTCTATAATCGGCCCACAGCCTTCGGGGGAGTGGTGCTTCATCAACGCTATTAACTTTGTATGTAGAGGCATTCAAGTAACCGCGCCATGTGTGGCATCTTCGGCATTTTCACGAAGGATGGGAGCATCTCGGGTGACATCCTCGAGAATGCGGCGCGCTCACTGTCACACCGCGGCCCTGACGATTCCGGAACTGTCGTCATAGAAACCCGCCCCGGCGGAAATCGTCGAATCGGTCTTGCCCACACGCGCCTCTCCATCATCGATCTCTCCCCGCTCGGACACCAGCCCATGCAGGATGCGGCCACCGGAAACTGGATCGCCTTCAATGGCGAGATCTATAACTTTCGCGAGTTGCGCGGTGAACTCGAAGCGGCCGGGAATTATTTTCAGAGTCACTCTGACACCGAGGTGATTCTTGCTGCCTATCGCGCGTGGGGCGCCGATTCGTTTGCCCGTCTGCGGGGAATGTTCGCCATCGCGTTCTGGGACGCATCGCGTCAGATACTGCATCTGGCGCGGGATCCCATGGGGATCAAGCCGCTCTATTATTACGACTCCAGCCAGGTTTTTCTGTTCGCTTCCGAAGTTCGCACGTTGCTAAGGTCCGGTCTGGTGCCGCGCGAGATCGATGCCGGCGGGCTCTTCAGCTTCTTGGCGTTCGGCTCGGTCTGCGAGCCGCGCACCATCGTAGAAGGAATTTCGGCGGTACCGCCCGGTCACGCTATTTCGTTAACCAAGGATGGCGTCAACACCCGCCAGTATTGGGACCCGCTCAAATTCATTCGCGAATCAGCGGACCAAAGCGTGGATGTCCAAAACGGCAGCGCCGCCCGCAGCCTGCCCGGTCTTCTGTGTGACGCCGTTCTTTCGCATCTGGTCAGCGATGTGCCCGTGGGAGTGTTCCTCTCCGGCGGAATCGACTCGTCCAGCCTTGCAGCCTTGATGAGCAACGCCGGTGTGCGGCCGGCAACTTTTTCGCTGGTGTTTCGCGAGGCCGAGTTCAACGAGGCTGAGTACTCACGGCTCGTAGCGCGCACTTTCAACACCGATCATCACGAGCTCATGGTCTCACAGCAAGAGGCGCTCTCCTCGATCTCCGAGGCGCTCAGCGCCATGGATCAGCCCACCATGGACGGGATCAATACCTGGCTGGTGTCGGCCAAGGCCCGGGCGGCTGGGGTCAAAGTCGCGCTCACCGGCCTCGGCGCCGACGAAATGTTTGCCGGGTATTCCAACTTCCGCGATGTGCCGAAGTTGGAGCGACTCTCCGCCGATTTCAGTTGGATGCCCTCGCTCTTGCGGCGCCCGGTCGCAGCGGCGGCCGCTGTGGCCGGCGGAAAAAGCGACCGCGGACGCAAAATCTCGCAGATGGCTGCCGAGCGCGCTGCCAGCGGAAATGCCGCCACACATCCTTATTTCGTCGTGCGGAATCTGTTCGGCCCGGCGGAGCGCAAGGCTCTCTACGGTGGAAATTATGAATCCGCCGAGCGCGAAATGTCGGACCTTCTGCAGCCCTCCATCGCCGCGAGCGCGAACTTCGATCCCGTAAATCGCGTTTCCTATCTCGAATCGCATTGGTACATGCGGAACACGCTGCTGCGCGATTCCGATTTTATGAGCATGGCCCACGGCCTGGAACTGCGCGTACCCTTCCTCGATCGCTCCCTGGTTGAAAGTTGCTTCCGCATACCGGGGAGGAATAAGTTGCAAGGCGACAGGCCAAAGGAGCTCTTGCTGAGGAGCCTCGGCGTCGAGTTGCCCAGCGACGTCGTCAATCGCCCAAAGCGCGGATTCACTCTCCCTTTTGAACATTGGCTGCGCGGCGAAATGAGGCCGATGGTCGCGGGCGCCCTCTCGAAAAGCGACGGCACACGGGGCCTGCTCAGCGCCGGCGCGGTGCGGGAAGTTTGGAACCGCTTCCTGGCGGGCCGAACGTCCTGGTCGCGCCCGTGGTCCCTGTTCGTTCTGATGCGCTGGTGCCAGCAGAACCTCTAATTTGTTTTCCACACAAACGGTTGGGCAGGAATTCGACTAGCAACCATTGCCCTCTCGACAATCGGCTAACATTAGAAGAATTTCATCCGCCAATGTCTTCGCTTGCAGTGAAGCAGGAAGTCGATGTTTCCATCCCCGAGGCCTCGCCTCCGCGGTCGGATGCGCATTTGCTTCGTGTGAGCGTAATTGTTCCCGTTCGCAATGAGGCCGCAAACCTCGCACGCTGCCTCGAGTCGCTTGCGAATGTCGCCGAAATCTATGTGATCGACTCACAGAGTGGCGACGACACGCGCGCCATTGCCGAGTCTTACGGCGCGAAGGTCGTACAGTTTTTCTATTCGGGTGGCTGGCCCAAGAAACGCCAATGGGCCATGGATACATTGCCGCTCGCCTGCGACTGGATTTTGCTGCTGGACGCCGACGAGATCCTTACGCCCGAACTCGGCGGGGAAATTCGCGCCGCCATTCAGAACCCCGCGCTGGACGGCTATTTCATCTGCCTGCAGATGCATTTTCTGAATCGGGTGTTGCGGCATTGCGGCGCCAGTTTCTGGAAACTCTCTCTCTTCCGGAAAGGCCGCGGCCGCTTCGAGTGCCGGTTAAAGGATCAGGACGCGTCGATGGCGGACATCGAAATCCACGAGCATGTCGTCGTCGACGGCCCGACCGGGAAGCTCCGCCACGCGCTCATTCATCACAACGTGGCCTCGCTCTCCCGCTACATTACCAAGCACAACGAGTATTCGAACTGGGAGTCGCGCGTGCTGCTCGAGCCTGCCGGCAAAACAGAAGAGCTGCGCCCCCACCTGTTCGGCACGCAGGCGCAGCGCCGGCGCTGGCTGAAGCGCAACCTCTATCGTTTGCCGGGCTCGCCCATTCTTCTTTTTCTTTATCGCTATTTTCTGTGTCTCGGAATTTTGGATGGTGTTCCGGGCCTGATCTATTGCACATTTCAAGCCGTGCAGATGTTTCACACCAAGGCAAAAATCTTCGAACTTCGCATTGGAGGAGCCGCCTGATGTGCGGGATCGGCGGTCTGGTCAATTGTGGCGACGCGCAAGCCCTGGCCCGCATGAACGCGGTCCAGTGGCATCGCGGGCCCGACGACTCCGGGCTTTGGGAGCGCCATTTCGGCGACGGCACTTATATTGGCCTGGGCAGCCGCCGCCTCGCGATTCTCGATCTCTCTCCCGGCGGCCACATGCCGATGTCGAATGAAGATGGGTCGGTGTGGATCACCTACAACGGAGAGATCTATAACTTTGCCGGCCTGCGCCGCGAACTCCAGGGCAAAGGCCATCGCTTCCGTTCGCACACCGATACGGAAGCCATCGTTCACCTCTACGAAGAGTACGGAGTCGATTGTCTCAATCGCATGGATGGGATGTTCGCTTTCGCCATCTGCGACCTGCGCGGGGTTTCGCCGAAATTGTTTTTGGCGCGCGATCATTTTGGAATCAAGCCGCTCTACTACCACCAGCGCGGCGGCAAACTCGCGTTCGCCTCCGAGGTCAAAGCTCTGCTCGAAGTGCCGGGCATCGAAGCGCGCATCGACATGGAGGCCCTGCAGCAATACTTGACGTTTCTTTGGGTGCCCGATCCTGCCACCCTGTTCGAGGGCATTCGCAAACTCGAGGCGGGCCATTATGCGCTTTGGCAGCGTGGTGAATTCAAGATCGAACGTTATTGGGATCTGACATTCCCTCCCGCCGGCCATCGCTTCGAGAGCAGCCAGGCGGACGTGGAAGAGGAAATTCGCGAGCGTTTTTGCGGCTCCGTCGAGCAACAGATGGTCAGCGACGTGCCCATCGGTGCGTTCTTGAGCGCCGGTCTCGATTCTTCGAGCATTGTCGCCGCCATGGCGCGCAGGCAGACCGCTCGCACCTACACGATTACCTTCCCCCGGAAATATCGCGTTGGTGAATCGGCGTTGGATGATCCCGCGGTGCCTCAGCGTCTGGCCGGGACTTTAGGCTGCGAGCATCACCAGATCGAAGTCGAGCCCGATGTGGTGAGTCTGCTTCCAGAACTCGCCTGGCATATGGATGAGCCGACAGCCGATCCGGCAATCATCCCGGCGTTTCTGGTTTGCCGCGCGGCAAGTAAACAGGCAACCGTGTTGTTGTCAGGCGTCGGTGGCGACGAACTTTTCGCCGGCTATCGCAAACATGTCGCGCATGCGTGGGCCGAGGAATATCGCCGAGTCCCGGCCTTTATGCGCTCGGCGGCGGAGAAGTGCGTGCTTCGACTTCCAAGCCTGCGCGGCACGGCTTTCAAGGGTCCGGTTCGCTTGGCGAAGAAGATGGCTCGCAGCGCCGCGCTGAACTCTGCGGAAGGGTTTATTCGAAATTGCACGTATCTCGACGAGGGGCAGAGGCGGAATTTGTTTGCCGCGAGTTCAGTCTCGGCGGGAGGAATCGAGGCTACCCCTTTCAGTCCTCCAGCGCGTCATCTCGCGGCCTTCGAGAGAGTCCGTCACGCCGACTTCCTCAACCAAATGCTCTATCTGGACACGAAAATTTTCATGCCCACGCTCAACCTCACCTACAACGACAAAATGAGCATGGCATCGTCCGTCGAAGTTCGTGTTCCATTCCTCGATCGTCATCTCGCCGAATTTGTCGCCTGGAACGTAAGGCCGGAGTGGAAACTGAAGGGCAAGTGGCGTCCCACCACGAAGTACGTCTTTCGTCAGGCGATGCGCAGCATGTTGCCCGCCGAAGTTCTGCGGCAGCCCAAGGCGGGTTTCGCGGCGCCCATTGACTACTGGCTGGCGTACGATTTGCGGCCGCTCGTCGACGATCTCCTGTCTGATTCTCAGGTCCGGCGCCGCGGATTATTTCGGCCCGAGGCCGTGCGCGCCTATGTCGATGCGCATCGCCGGGGTGAAGAAGACTGGTCGATGCAAATCTGGCAATTCATCACGCTCGAAATCTGGATGCAGCTGTTTCTCGATGGTGGAGCGCGTGCGTTTGTCGAAAAGGCGCAGGCGCAGGACGTTGCAGGTCAGGGAGAATTCGCGCGGCAGTCGTCCTCTCAGCGTCCCGGCGCCGCGCTGCAACCGATTCCCGCATGAAACAACTCTTACAAGACGCGCGCAGCGGAGTTTTGGCGGTAGCCGAGGTCCCCGCCCCGCAATTGCTGCCGGGCTGTGTACTTGTGCAGACTGCGGTATCGCTCGTTTCCGCGGGCACCGAGCGCGCCTCTGCGGACTTCGCGCGAAAGAATCTTCTTGCCAAAGCCAAAGCCCGTCCCGATCTCGTGCGCGATGTCGTAGCCAAATTACAGCGCGATGGATTTGCAGCCACGGTTGGCACGGTGCGTTCGCGCCTGAGTCAGCCGCAACCCGTTGGCTATAGCAGTGCCGGAACGGTGATTGCCGTCGGCGACGGTGTTTCGGACATCGGTGTCGGAGATCGCGTGGCCTGCGCCGGAGCCGGTTACGCGGTTCACGGCGAGGTCGCCTGCGTTCCCCGGCTGCTGTTAGCAAAAATACCCGCGGGCGAGAATGTCTCGTTCGAGGAAGCCGCTTTCGCGACCGTAGGCGCAGTGTGCCTGCATGGCATCCGCACGGCCGAAGCCGCGCTCGGGGAGACTGTCGCCGTGATCGGCCTGGGATTGCTCGGACAGATCACCGTTCAGCTCTTGAGGATTGCCGGCTGCCGCGTTCTTGGAATGGATCCGGTGGAAGCGCGCGCCGCTCTTGCGGAACGAAACGGAGCGGAGGCTGCCAGCACAAGCGCGCCCGATTTCCGCAATCTGTGCTTTCAAAAGACCGGTGGAGTTGGTGTCGATTCAGTGTTGATTGCCGCCGAAACGCCGATGAGCGGTCCAGTCAATCTGGCGGCCGAGGTGGCTCGTGACCGCGCGACCGTCGTCGCGGTTGGAACCGTCGGCATGGAACTGGAACGTAAGCTGTATTACGAAAAGGAACTGACGTTCCGTGTCTCGCGTTCCTACGGTCCTGGGCGTTATGACACGGCGTACGAACAGAAGGGGCGCGACTACCCCATCGGGCATGTGCGCTGGACGGAAACGCGCAACATGGAAGCGTTCCTGCATTTCATCGCTGAGCGCAAACTCGAATTGAGTTCGCTAATTACTCATCGCTTTCCGGTCGACGAAGCCTCGCGTGCGTATGAGTTGATCCTCGGCCGCACACGGGAACCTTTTCTCGGAGTACTGCTCACGTACCCGCAAGGGCAAACCTCCATGCCGCACGGCCTGATTGCCTTGGTGCCTTCGAAGCGCGCTGGGAGGGATACGTTCGGTTTGGGCGTTCTCGGCGCAGGAACCTTCGCGCAAGACATGCTGTTGCCCGCCTTGAAGGAGATCGGCGCTGCATCCTTCGTTGGTGTCTGCAATGCTACGGGTCCGCGGAGCCGTAGCGCCGCCGAAAAATTCGGTTTTGCATATTGCGCGAATTCCGATGACGAACTCCTGCGCGATCCCAAAGTCGATGCCGTGCTCATTGCGACGCGTCATCATCTGCACGCGAGCCAGGTGCTGGCGGCGCTTGAAGCGGGGAAAGCGGTGTTTTCAGAGAAGCCTCTGTGCCTGACAGAGGCGGAATTAGCGTCGATTACGCGCGCCATGGCGCGCGCGCACGGGCCGGCTGGTGCGCCCTTGCTGATGGTCGGATTCAACCGCCGCTTCGCGCCCATGGCGGCTGAGCTGAAAAAATTCCTGGCACAGGTTCACGAGCCGCTATCCATGCACTATCGCGTGAATGCGGGCTACTTGCCCACCGATCATTGGGTCAACGATCCCGATCAAGGAGGCGGCCGCATTCTGGGTGAGGTCTGCCACTTTGTAGATTTCCTTTGCTTTCTCGCGGACCGGACGCCGGTCGAAGTACGAGCCGAGAGCATCGGCAATCCCGGGCAATACAGCATGGACAACATCGTTGCGACATTGAAGTTTGCGGACGGAAGCGTGGGCACGATCACCTACATGGCAAATGGAGACAAGTCGGAAGCGAAAGAACGCCTCGAGGTTTTTGGCGGGGCGTCAGTCGCCATTCTCGAAGATTTTCGCCGTCTCGAACTTGCTCGTGGTGGAAGAAAGAAAATCTCGCGCGTGCGCTGGAAGCAAGACAAAGGTCACACGCTGGAGATGCGTGCATTTTCTGATGCGGCGAGGGGCACGGCTGCGCCTCCGATCCCGTTCGAACAAATCGTCGGCTCGACTCTGGCGGCTTTGCGTCTCCAAAACGCCTGCCAGACGGGCCTGCCGCTGGAGGTGGGCGTGGAGGATTTCATCGCTTCATCCCTGCGAGAGAAGTCAACCTGCTAACGAGCAGGAAGCAACAGGAAAAATGAGCCGTACATGCTGATTCTGGGCCTGAACATGTTCCACGCCGACGCTTCCGCGGCGATCATTGAGGATGGAAAGATTCTTTTTGCCATCGCGGAAGAGCGGCTTAATCGCCACAAGCACTATGGAGGATTTCCATCGCTCGCTGTTAAGGCCTGCCTCGACGCCGCGGGCGCGAAGCCTGGCGATGTTCGGCACGTCGCCGTGGGACAGGATAGCGACGCTCATCTCGCGAAGAAAGTCCACTATGCTCTGGCCAATCCAGGCAAGATTCTCAACTTCATCAAAATGCGGCAGCGCAAGGAATCCATGCGCGACGTCCGCACTCTTCTTGCGCACGCGCTCCATCTCGATCCGAGGGAACTGAATTTTCAGGAGCATCATGTCGAGCACCATCTCGCCCACATTGCGAGTTCCTACTATTGCTCGCCGTGGGAGAGAGCTGCCGGCTTCAGCTACGACGGCTCCGGTGACTTCGTGTCCACCATGATGGCGCGCTGCGAAGGCAATAACATCCAAGTGCTCGACCGCGTTTTCCTTCCCCACTCACTCGGCAGTTTCTACACCATGATCTGCGATTTCATCGGCTACAGGAAATACGGAGACGAAGGCAAGGTGATGGGCCTTGCCCCTTATGGCAAAGACACATACGTCGATGAGATCCGTAAGATTGCTCCGCTGAAGAACGGCAGCTTCCAGCTCGACATGAGCTACTTCAAGCCGCTCGGCAGCAGCCAGGGAATGCAGGTGATGCCCGACGGAACAGTGCGCCTGGCACGGCATTTCAGCGACAAGATGGAAAAGCTCTTCGGCCCGCCGCGCGAACCGCATGCCGAAATCACGCAGCGCGACATGGACCTTGCCTACGCCATGCAGCATTGCTTTGAAGAAGTGTTTTTTCACGTGCTGAATTCACTGCACAAACATGTCCCCGATGAGAATCTGGCCATGGCCGGGGGTTGCGCGCTCAACAGTGTGGCCAACGGCAAGATTTTTTCGCGGACCCCGTTTCGCCGGACCTGGATTCAGCCCGCCGCCGGGGACGAGGGCCTCGCGATCGGCGCCGCGATGCATATTTATCACGGGATCTTGCGGCATCCGCGTCAAGCACAGATGAATCATGCTTACCTCGGTTCCGAGTTTCCCGAGTGCCGGGTCGAGAGTGCGCTCAAAGCCGCGCGCGTGAAGTACCAACGCCTCGACCGCGAACCTCTCCTTGAAGCCGTTGCCGGCGAAATGGCGCAGGGGAATGTTGTTGGATGGTTTCAGGGTCGCATGGAATGGGGGCCGCGCGCGCTGGGCAATCGTTCGATTGTCGCTCATCCCGGGTTGCCGGGCATGAAAGATGTCTTGAATGCGCGCATCAAGCACCGCGAATGGTTTCGTCCCTTCGCTCCGGCGATTCTTGCCGAGTCGCAGCATGAGTATTTCGAGCACAACCATCCCTCGCCCTACATGCTGCATGTCTACAAGGTCCGGGCGGACAAACGAAAGAGCCTCGGTGCTGTGAATCACGTCGACGACACCGGACGCCTGCAAACCGTGACGCGCGACGAGAATCCTCTCTATTACGACCTGATCAAGACATTTGGAAAGAAGACCGGGATTCCGGTGATTTTGAACACAAGCTTCAACGAGAATGAGCCGATCGTATGCGCGCCGGAGCAGGCGATTGACTGCTTCCGGCGGACGAAGATGGATGTGCTGGCCATCGGTCCGCTGATCGCGCGCAAAACAGAGCAGTGAGTGGCCGGAGCTGAGGACGATGAACGAGATCGCAATCTCGGGAATTGAGGGAGTATCGAATGCCTGAGAGTGCGGCCGCGCCGGCCAAAGCATCCACGGTAAGTCTTCGCAAAGTCGCTGCATGGCGCGGCATTCGGGCGCTTACATGGGATGGCGGCATCCTCTATGGCTGCCGCGGGTATCGGATTTTTCGTCTGCATGCTGAAAGGGGCGCGGCGTGGGAGCCCTTCGCGAGCTTTCGTCCGGCATGGTGGAGAAATCTCACCTCGCGTAATTCGCTTACTTCCCGCCTGATGCGCGATGGCTTTCACTCGCTCGCGATGGTTCACGCTGCGGGTGGCGATCACACCGCAATCGGCGCGGTTCCCGGTGCGATCGTCACGCGAACCCCGGGCGGCGGTCAATTCCACATCACTCACCGCATCCGCCGCGGCACGCGGCCCTTGCACATCACCGCCGTCCCCGGAGGAAATATCTATTGGGGCGAGTACTTCGACAATCGGGAGCGCGCTGAAGTTCACATTTTTGCGTCCGCGGATGGTGGTGAGACATGGCAAGCCGCCTACACCTTTCCCGCCGGCACGATTCGCCACATTCACAACATCGTTTACGACCGCTGGGAGGATTGCCTCTGGATACTGACCGGGGACGAAGGCCCCGAGTGCAAAGTCCTTCGCGCGACTTGCGATCTTCAATCGGTTGAGGTCGTTTTGGCGGGCAACCAGCAAGCCCGCGCGGTCGCCGCGATCCCGATGCGCGATGCGCTCTATCTCTCGACTGATACGCCGTTCGAAGGCAATCACATTCTCCGGTTGACTCGCGACGGAAGGGTCAAGGAGCTTGCCGACATGGCAAGTTCGTCCATCTTTGGATGCTG
>Ga0335080_10000168_pt1 | contig 57413 bp, 60 predicted proteins | sample Lox_Sample_34_FD_206720 | JGI IMG/M metagenome (GOLD analysis project Ga0335080, IMG submission 206720) | Soil microbial communities from Loxahatchee National Wildlife Refuge, Florida, United States - Lox_Sample_3.4 | ecosystem: Environmental > Terrestrial > Soil > Wetlands | place: USA... | reverse complement strand
CGCTCTCGCGTGCTTCCTCACGCCCCGTTAACAATCCGGCAGCAAAAGCACCGTTAGGCGGGCCAAGACTACCAATCAAACGTTCGTCCACTGAAATATCATTGAGATCGCCGAGACCACACTGCAACTGTTTGAGCGCGGACGCGAATTTTTTCTGCCGCTTCACAGCTTTCCTGTTCGAAAAAAGTTGGCCGAAGAACTCGGTCGCATAACGCATTTTCTTCACCTGGATCCGCAATTTGTGACGCTCTTGCGCATTCAGTTGTTCAAGTTTTTTTCCTCGCTTGCGAACCTTGCGATAGTGTTGCTGCATTTGCTCTGATGCAAAAACCTCTATTGGCAGTTCGCCCCGACTCCGCACCAGATCGTCCTCTGGTTCCACCCAGCGGCCAAGCTGGAGCCAACTTGCGACTTCAAAGACAAATCTACGAAATCGGGCAGATGCCACTGCGTCTTTTGCCTGCGCCATTGCTGCGTTACGTTTCCTTGCAAGCGCCTTCGAAAATGGACGGATGCCATGACGCGATATGCCGTGCTGCTTCTTTAGAGGCGCCATTACACGCTCACTGAGCACCTCGAATTCCCGCGCCGGGGTAAGTTCTCTAGCCAGCCATTTAAGCTCAGCTTTAATGATGACAGTTTGTGTGTCATGCAAAAGATCTGCGAAAAGCGCCATCGCTGCCCGAAGCCGGCGAACCCCCACTCGCATCTGATGCACGCCTTCGGGATCCGCCCTGGCGAGTGCCGGCACGTTTTCGAGGATCTGCTTCAGACAACCAAGGCCAATCACCTTAAACCCATCACGAGCATTACAGACGGCAGGAAGGTGGACTGAAATATGCTTGACCGGCAAGTCTCTTGAACCGTCGATAAGCTCATAGCCACGTTCCGCTTTACTCTTGAAGCAAACCCGTGCCGGAAGCGCATGCGTCAGCGACCTCGCGGTTTCAAATAGTTTGTCTTTGCTACCCCGCTTGAGTTCTAGCTCAAGCTCGCAGACGGGTATCGAACCATGGCCAGTATCGAGCCTACCGCGATCGATCGTCAGCTCGATCGCGTGCTTTTTGCTGTTCAACGAATAGGCCGTCCTGCGAATAAGAGTTTCAAATATCGGCTTGAGCCGGCCGCGAATCTTTTTGGTTATCAGCTTCGAAAGTGGCGTACCATCAATGACCCGCAGATCGGGCTCTGTGCCAGGAACTTCAGTTTCCCATTCACTGCGCTCGATTGGTACCGAATTGCTGGTGGTCTTGATCGTCTGAATATGACGGCTGCCGATGCGGCGAACACGTAGCAGCAAGCCTTTCTGCTGCAGCTTGTGCCCGTTGGTATCGAAGTAGACGGAAGCTTCGGTGGTGAGTTTTGGTGCTTTGTTCAGCGCCTTAATCGGCGGAAATCTATTAAGGCGCCGCAAAATTGACGGTTCTATTTCGAATTTCAGTTCGACTTCTTTGTGCAGAACCATGGCACTTGCCGTCGCGAACCAGAGACACTCACACCGATCGTCAGTCTCCCTTTATAGGATCGTCGTAATATTTGTTTAGTTACTTTTGGGCAAAGAATTTGCGGGTTTGGGGACGAATTTATCAGATTTGGTCCTCATTTGGAGGCAGGTAAGCAACTCGATATAGCTGCCTGCTACGCCGCCGCATTTGCACAGCTCAATGCACGCCGTCTTGTCGGCTTGAGGAAATTGGGACCACTGCGCCATTAGTTCGTTGCGCGCGTCACTTTCTTTTCTCATACACGCCTCAAACGGATTCGTGCCGATCTGATAGCTTTCGCCGCGGTGACAACTTTGTGCAACATCAAAGCTGGGAACATTATCCGCCCTCGCGGCTGCGGCCGACCACAATACTGCGTAGACAAACAACCAAGCCAACCCTAATCCGTTTGAGGGTCGCTTCTTTATCATATAAACACTCCAGTCAAATTGCCATGTAATCGACTGTTAGAAAGGGTCGCGTTGACATGGATCAAAAAATAAAACTGCGGATTGACTCATGTTGAATTTCGTTCGCTGACCCAACAGATCGCTTACAAAGGGCGGAACAATGCCGTGGACCGCAGCTGACGCACAAAGTCACACTAAAAAGGCGAACAGCCCGAAACGTCAGCGCATGTGGGCGGAAATCGCTAATTCTGTCCTGTCCGATACTGTGGATGAAGCGCGTGCAATTCGGGAAGCAAACGCAGCTATCGCTAAGGACTACGCGAAAAACATTTCAGATGAGTCCGAATAATAGCTTTCAGCATGGCGCACGGGAATGGACAAAGTTCTCAATACGGCGATGGCCGCTATGTGCCAATAGCGGACGCATCGCATCTTTGTAAGAGTGCTAGTTAGCACTATCGCAGGAGGAAACATTGATAAAACCTATTCCGGACAAGGCAGAGATCGCCCTCGAATACCCGGACAAACTCTATATTGGGACGTTCGAGCATTCATCGCGTTTCGAGGCACATCTCGACCCGACTGGCATTTCGCTGACCATTGAACGACCAGGCGCTGACGACGTTCGCAAATCGATTCACATGCACATCAATTTCGGTCTGTTTGCCGACATTCTACGCGAGTTGGCTTCGACGGTTGAGCGAATTCCAAAGGACGACATCTTGCATCACGATCAGCTGGCGCAAGCGGTGACCGAGTTGCACAAGGCACTTGTCGATGGCTCGGCGAGAAAATGAATGTAAAATTGATGCAATGCCGGTCGTATGAGCCTGAGCTTCATCTGCCACTGGCCGCTACATACGTGCGGCAATACAAAGCGACGTCCACTTTTTTGTCAAAACAAGACTACGTATTTGCGAATACCTAACGCTGCTCATTCTTCCATGGCCGCCAATGGGTAGGCTCGAAAAGAAAGTGCCGATTGCAACGTACATCAAGCCAGCCTGAGCCTTCACGCAGACAGGGAAAAGCCAGCGCATGGTATTCGCCCTTATTATAAACACTAAGCTCCAGCTCGACATTTGCCGGAGCCGTCGCTATTGGTTTCCATTCAAGCATTTGATAATTTTGAGCATTGTAGGGGCGAACCCGCCTTGATCTAGCGCAAGCGGGCGAAAAAGAAGTCGACCAACAGAAAGCTAGTCCATGGAACGCTTTGTCCACCGACAAAATATTGAGCATTATCGGGAAATGCTCAAAACCATCACCGACCCGGCACAGCGGGAAAAGATCAAAAAACTACTGGCCGAAGAAGACGTGGCGCTACGCAAAGCGGAAGAAGAATACAAAAAACGGAAGTAACCAGCAGCACATCGTTTCGTCCACTTTGGATCATAAGCGGACATTTGAAGTGGTGGACACCCGTGTCCGCTTTTGGACTTCGCAATCTTCGATATTGAAAACAAAAGACCCCGGGCTACCTGCCCGGGGTTCCAGCTTTTCGACGCCAGACTCAGACTTATTACGCAGCCTTGACGTCGATCTTCTTTGCGGGTTTTTGTGCGTCCGCCTTTTTCGGAAGCGTTACAGTTAGCACACCTTTCTTGAAGTTGGCTTCGATTTTGTCCGCATCAACTGTCATCGGCAATTCGAAGTTCCGTTCGAATGAGCCAAAATGACGCTCGTGCAAATAATAGTCTTTCTTCTTCTCTTCTTTTTCTTCCTGTTTTTCACCTTTTATGGTCAGGCGATTCTCGACCACTTTGACCTCGATATTCTTTTCATCCATCCCGGGTAGCTCGGCAGTGATTTCATAGGCCTTCTCACTCTCGGCGACGTCGACCACCGGCATCGTGCCTCGCGTGAGCGCACGCCGGAACAGCGGTTCTGCGTTGAAAAGCGAGTGCCTAAATGGCTGCCAAGAGCCCCAGCCGAACTCATCGAACAAGCGATCGATTTCCCGGCGGAGACTTTCAAGGGGCTGCCATGTCTCCGACGTTGACACAGGCGCCAACTTTTCATTTTTTATCGGTAACTTTGCTACACTTTGGGGCATAGCGAACTCCTACTCTATGAATAATTTTTAAAAGTATATCGAACAGAAAAAATTGTATTGATTCAGATCAATATGGCGCGGGTCGCGAGTTAACGTAGCTCCTCCGAAAATATCATCAATCACACTGCATTTGATCGACATCAAATGCACGGGAATAAAAACTATTATGGTCGTGATGTTGAAAAACATGGCTGCGACGCAATGAAAATCGCTGCATTCAATTTGATGGTCGCGATGATGATCGCCCTCACTCCTTGCGTATGGGCGGAGGATATCGATCTTGGCCAGGTGGAATACCAGTCGAATTGCGCGGCATGTCATGGCGTCGGCGCAAAAGGAGATGGGCCAGTCAGCAAAGAGCTAAAGGTACGTCCAGCCAATCTAACGATGCTCGCCAAGAAAAATAACGGGGTGTTTCCTTTGAACGCGGTGTACCGGACAATTGACGGGCGCGATTCAATTGCGAGCCACGGAACTCGTGAAATGCCGGTTTGGGGGTACCGTTTTGTGCCTTCCAAACATTTCGACTTGAAACTTTCCGATGACTACATCTACGCCCCGCCACTTTCTCCGGAGGCCGCAGTCCGAGCACGAATTTTGGCAGTGATTGATTATCTCAACCGCATACAGGAAAAGTGAGTTCACGGGAGCAGCAATTGCTAAGAAGAGTCAAAAGACAACGAAAACGAGCCAAGCCCGGCAGCCGACGAGGTGGCCGATTCTTCCATATTGAGCTTCGACCGGCACGGGATTTTATGAGTTTCCGTGTGCAAGATGTCGGCAGGCCTGGTGGCGTCGAAAGACTCGCCGGCCGTCGCGCGAATGGAGCCTGGGCTACCCAGAAATGGTTGATCGAGAAAACGCACGCGCATGTCGAAAATGGCTTGCTCGTTGCTGATAGTGCTGAGGCGAGGAAAGTTCTCGCAAGTCTATATTCGGTACCCGTCCGCATCAGCGGCGACCGCTTCAAGGCAAAGCCACGGCGCAAAATTCCCGAAGCTGAAAAGCCCACTCCGGCGATGCGCCGAGCGCAGTTACAGAACATTAAAAAGGCCCAGCTTTCGCGCAGGCGGGCACGCAGCAAGGGCGCTCGTTAGAGAATCTGGACGAGGTGGGAAAATAGCCATGCCGCACCCGAACAACTCACCGACGCCTTCTGGCTACACAAGTATCATGGTTCCTATGGACGTTGATCCAGGAACAGTGCGCAGAGTCAAATTGGCCATAGACCTGGCTGATCGCTTTTCCAGCCGGCTGATCGGCGTTGCTTCCCAACCGATCACCGGCCCAATGTATTTTGAAACACAGGTGGAGGGCGTGGAAAGCTACATCGAAATCGAAGAACGCCGCCTCAACGAGAGCAACCGCAAGGCAGAATCGGCATTTCGCGAAATCGCGGGAAATCGCAATCGTATCGAGTGGCGCCCGGCACTAAAGCCCACCCTCGCCTATATTTTGGAGCAGGCCAGGGCAGCTGATCTGATCGTAGCGGCGCGCCCAACGCGCGATCAGCGCGCCTTTGATCCTATGATCGTCAATGGCGGAGACCTGGTCATGGGGGCCGGAAGGCCGGTCTTGTTCGTGCCCCCACAGGTCGATTATCTCTCGGCGAAGCGTATTGTCGTCGGTTGGAAGGATAGCAGGGAAGCAAGACGCGCCGTCTGGGACGCTCTTCCCGTCCTGAAAGGCGCGCAAGAGGTTCTGGTGACTTCAATCGGCAATGACGGTCACGCCGCCAAAGACGTCGCGAACTATCTTGCCAGTCACGGCGTCGGAGCATCCGCGCTGAACCGGCACGAGTCTACTGGTTCCGTCGGCGATGAACTTGTTCGAATTGCCGAGCAGGAACTATCGGATCTCATTGTTTGCGGTGCGTACGGACACAGTCGCACTGGCGAATGGATTTTCGGCGGGGTAACGCGCGATTTGCTTGATCACTCACCGGTCTGCTGCCTCATGGCGCACTGAAGCGACCGCGAGTCCCAATGATTAACGGGAGCCTAAAAATCCAGTGACTTCAGGTTGATGCAGATCAAGCTGCCTTGGGCGCTGCGGCCTACGTTCCCCACGATAGAAAGGTGCGCCAGTGAGTGATCCAACCCTGATTTCCGGCACTGCGGGTGGGCCCACGCTTGTTGCGACCGGGGATTGGACCGCGGCTCATTCCGCCTTGCTTGAGCGTCTGATTCCGCCTGTCGCCAAGATGACACCACCGGCACATGCCGCGACCATTGACGTTTCCCGGATAGAGCAATTGGACACGCTCGGCGCATGGCTGCTGGAGCGTTTGATCCGTCAATACCGGACCGACCAACGCGAATCTGCGCTCATCGGAATTCCCGACCATTTCCGGAGCCTGCTCGAAAGAGTGCATGACCTCAACCGAAATCCATTTGCCCCTCGCTCTAAGCCCAATCGAATGATCACTGCATTGGAAAGCGTCGGACACGCAACATTCACCTTCAAGGACGACATCAATGCTTTCCTTCGGATTTTGGGCGCTATTGGCACGGCCCTGGTAATTTGCTTGCGGCATCCACGTACACTGCGAGCGACGTCAGCCGTTTATCATCTGTACCGCGTCGGCTGGCAGGCAGTTCCGATTGTATTGCTGATCACATTTTTGATCGGAGGCATCATAGCGCAGCAGGGCTTTTTTCACTTCCGCAAGTTCGGTGCCGAAGCATATGTCGTCGACATGGTCGGAATCCTGGTTTTGCGCGAGATCGGCGTGCTCATCGTCTCAATCATGGTCGCCGGGCGTTCCGGCAGCGCCTACACCGCCGAACTCGGATCAATGAAGATGCGCGAAGAGATCGACGCTCTGCGGACGATGGGCTTCGATTTTGTTGAAGTGTTGATTTTGCCACGCGTATTGGCGCTCATCTGCGCTCTCCCGATTCTCACATTTTTGGGCTCGATGGCTGCCCTCTACGGCGGCGGTCTAGTCGCATGGCTTTATGGTGGCATGAGCCCGACGATTTTCATTGCCCGTCTTCGCGAAGCCATCTCGGTAACCCACTTTGAGGTCGGCATCATCAAGGCGCCGTTCATGGCACTTGTGATCGGAGTCGTCGCCTGCAGCGAAGGACTTCGCGTCAAAGGCAGCGCCGAATCCCTGGGCCTGCAAACGACAGCCTCCGTGGTGAAGTCAATTTTCCTGGTCATCGTTCTTGATGGCGTGTTTGCAATTTTTTTCGCGTCGATCGGGATGTAACCGGATGAACCCATCTCCGGACCAGCCAGCGATTTCGGTACGCGACCTTACGGTCGGATTCGGCAAGCAGGTCGTGCTCGACCGGTTGTCGTTGGAAGTTCATCGTGGAGAAGTTATCGGTCTGGTCGGCGCGTCGGGCGGCGGAAAATCGGTGCTTCTGCGGACGATCATCGGGCTCATACCGAAATGGCGAGGTCAGATCGAGATCATGGGCATGGAGCTTGATAAAGCTACCTTGCCGGAAATCAGGACGATCGGGCGGCGTTGGGGCATCCTGTTCCAGCAGGGAGCGTTGTTCTCCTCGCTCACAGCGCTTCAAAACGTGCAATTCCCGATGCGCGAAAATCTTGTTGTTTCGCAACCGCTGCTTGATGAATTGGCAAGAGCCAAGCTTGAAATGGTCGGTCTTTCGCGGGAGGACGGTAACAAGTTTCCCTCGGAGCTATCGGGCGGCATGACCAAGCGAGCAGCACTTGCCCGCGCGCTCGCGCTCGATCCGGAAATCGTATTTCTCGATGAGCCGACATCCGGTCTCGATCCGATCTCTGCAGGCGAGTTCGACGTACTGATTTCCACCTTGAGGCAGACATTCGGCTTAACGGTATTCATGGTCACACACGATCTCGACAGCCTTCATACTGTCTGCGATCGTGTCGCTGCACTTGCTGATGGCAAGATCGTGGCGGTAGGGCCTATGCATGAGCTCCTCGCGTCCACTCATCCCTGGGTGCGATCATACTTTCACGGCGATCGCGCGCGAGTCCGCGCGGGCGTCGCACACTAAGGCTGACTGATGGAAACGCGCGCACCATACGCGTTGGTTGGTCTGTTCGTGCTCGCCATCATCGCCGCCGCATTTGGCTTTGTTTATTGGTTGCACAATAGCGGCGGATTGACTGAGCGAACTGTCTATCGCGTGCGCTTCGAGAACACGGTCTCTGGTCTGCTCAAGGGCGCGGCGGTCCTATTCAATGGCATACGCGTCGGCGAGGTAACGGATCTGCGGCTGGACACCAATAATCCCCAGCTGGTGATAGCCACGATCGCAGTCGATGGCGGCACACCGGTTCGCGCCGACACGAAGGCCGGTCTTGACTTCCAGGGCCTCACCGGAGTGCCTGTCGTCACGTTGCAAGGTGGCAGCACCCCCCTGCCCCCCGCGCAAAAATCCTCGCAGGAACCGTACGTTCTCGTGGCCGATCCGGCAGCCGGACAGAGCATGACCAATGCCGCACGCGACGCGCTCCGTCGGCTGGACGATATCCTGACGGACAATGCTGATGCCCTTCGAAGCACGATCGATAATCTCAATACTTTTTCGGGAGCATTGGCGCGCAATTCGGACCGATTGGACGTCATCATCGGCGGACTTGAGCGGCTGGTAGGTGGCGGCTCGGCCAATGCAACCCAGGTTGTCTACGACCTGACGGCGCCGACGCAATTTCCCCATATCGACAAGGCGCTGCACGGGCAGTTGACGGTTCTCGAGCCCGCGACGCTGATCATGCTCGACTCCCGCAAGATCATCGTCCGGCCGAGTGGAAGCGAAGATCCGTCATTCGCGAAAGCTCAATGGAGCGACAACGTGCCCAAGCTCCTTCAGGCCAAAATCATTCAAACATTCGAAAATGCAGGTTTATCGAAGAGCGTCTCCCGCCCGACGGACGCGGGCGCCCCGGACAAACAGCTTGCAATTGATGTCCGCAAATTTCAAATCTCGGCATCTCCGGAACCGATGGCGGAAATCGAGTTCGCTGCCAGAATTCTTTCTGATGGTGGCCGAATCGTCGAAGCCAAGGTGTTCCGGGCGGCCGTGCCGATCAGGGAAATGAATGCGTCTGCAGGAGCAGCGGCCCTTGACAAGGTTTTTGGCCAAACTGTCACCGAACTTGTGGAGTGGGTGGCCGGCACTATTTGAGAGGTTACAACGCGCTTTCTGCCTTCTGGCCGAAAAGGCTTTGATTCAACAACTCCAGTGGAGACAATTTTGACGGCTAGTTCGCAGCATGGAACAAGCCAAGCGCGTACAATCGGCATAGCATCCGCGATCTGGGCTGCATCAATCTTCCTTAGTCGTGTAATGGGATTAGTGCGCGAGCAGGTTATCGGCCGCACTTTGGGCGCTTCCCGCGAGGCCGACCTCTATTTCGCAAGCTTTACGCTGCCAGATTTTTTGAACTATTTGCTCGCGGCGGGAGCGCTTTCGATTGTCTTTATACCGATCTTCCTTGCGCACCTTCAACAAGGTAACCACAAACGCGGTTGGGAAGCCTTCAGTGTCACCGCAAACTTCATTCTTCTGGTCGGATGCATCGGGATAGCCTTGCTTATGGTATTTGCGAGACAACTGGTCGGGTTGGTCGCGCCCGGATTCACAAGTCCGACTGACGTGGATACGTTAGTGCGACTCACTCGGATCATTTTGCCGGCACAATTTTTTCATGTGATAGGAGGCTTGCTATCGGCGACGCTGCAGGCGCAGGACTTGCACCTTTTCCCGGCGATGGCACCGCTCGCGTATTCGGCCGGTATCATTGCCGGCGGCGTGATTGGGACCCACTATTCGGAATTGGGAGCCGATGGATTCGCGTGGGGCGTGCTGGTTGGATCAATTGTGGGACCATTCGGACTGCCGCTCTATGGCTGCCTTAGAGCCCGCATGCGCTGGTATCCGATCCTTTCATTTTGGCATCCAGACCTGAGACGCTATCTTTGGCTGTCGGCGCCAATCATGATTGGCTTCTCTATCGTCGTCGTTGACGAGTGGATCGTAAAGAACCAAGCTTCGTTTCTTGGTGAAGGCGTGCTGTCATATCTGCAGTACGGACGTACGCTTATGAAAGTGCCGATCGGTGTGTTCGGCATGGCGGCCGGTGTCGCGGCATATCCATCGATCAGCCGCATGGTGGCGGCCGGAAATGTTGCTCAAGCCTATGGCTTGCTGTGCCGCATGGTTCGATTGATCCTGGTCGCCAGTTTTGCTGCACAAGTGTGCATGACGCTCGCGGGTTTTGAAGCGGCGTATTTGATATGGGGCCTTTTTTCGAACCGATTCAGCGTCGCCGATGCAGAAACCACGGCGACAATTCTTACCTTTCTTTGTTTAGGCCTTAGCGGCTGGACCACACAGACTGTCATCAGCCGTGGGTTCTACGCCTTGGAGAGTACCTGGTTGCCAACGATCGTGGGGACGACGGTCGCATTCGCAATGGTGCCTTTCTACGTCGTGTTACGTCAGCAATTGGATGCGATCGGCCTGGCGATCGCAAGCGCGGTGGCAATATTGATATACGTGCTCCTGCTTGGCTGGTTGCAATATCGCCGCTTCGAACGGGAGGCGGCTGCCCACGATACTTCTCTCAAAGACGTGCATGGCATGCTGGATGGAGCGCTGCGTTTAGCGGTGGCGGGGGCAGGCGCAATCGGTGTCGGATTGTTAGCCCGTGCTCTGCTACTGCAATACTTGCCTGGAGTAACCCTCGCAGTAATTTTGATTCGCGCTACAGCTCTGTGCGTGCTTGGGCTTGGCATTTACATCGTTCTGGCCCGACTGCTTAAGGTACGCGAGTTAGCTGAAATTGAAGTCATACTGCTGCGCAGGTTCAAATTGCGTAAGATTTGATCGGAGCTTGGTGTAATTATCCTGACGGGACGGATTTTCATGTACAAGCACATTCTCATTCCGACCGACGGATCCGAACTATCCAAAAGGGCTATCGAATACGGCGTTGCGCTGGCGAAGGAAATGAAAGCCAAAGTAACCGGAATTACGGCATCAATGCCGTATTACACGTTCACGACAGATCCTGACATATTTCCGCAAGACTTATATCGAAGCAGCACAATCTCTTTCGCGAACAAGTGCCTCAATGATTTGAAAAGCGTCGCGATGAATTCGGGCGTGGCCTGCAATACGATCCACGTGGAAGATATGCAACCGTACCAGGCCATCATCGATGCCGCGAAAAATGAGGGTTGCGATTTAATCGTGATGGCCTCACACGGGCGGCGCGGAATGTCTGCCATCGTTCTGGGGAGTGAAACCGTTAAAGTTCTGACCCATAGCACGGTTCCCGTTCTCGTCTATCGCTAGATCGACATGTTTTTTGAGCGCAGCCATTCGCGTCACATCAGCGTTGAATGGTTTTTAAGCACCAAATCCACGAATTAGATAACCAGGGAAATGTGAGCTGCATGCCATTACATGGGTGATAGCATCGCGATCATACTCGTCGCCCGATCGGTAATGATCGAAAAAGACATTCAGGCGCGGCACTCGCTCTTTCATCGCTTTCACAGCCTGGAGGCCGATCGACACGCCATAGTTAGTGAAGGCAAACTTCACATGACGGAGATTAGGCTCGCGACAAAAATAACCATCATCGCGCCACATCCGATCGAGCGTCGCGAGGCAACGCCGCTCCTGCATCACCGCCCAGTCCTCCTTCGGGAAAAAATGGCTCAACCACAGCATCATGCCGAGGCCCAGATCTTGTGTAATAGTGAGATTCGCGGCACTTGCGTCCATCAGCGCCCGCATTTCGGCGGTCTCACGGGCCAACGCATCTTCATCAAGGCATCGGTACGAGACATAGCCATCGAACGCATCAAGGGCGCCGAAACCGAAGCCGGGGTATGGAGCCGTCAAATCCTCCTTCATCTTCCAGATAACGCCCCTTCCCGGCAAAACAAAAGCATCGTGAATCCGGTGCACGAGATCGACGCCTTTGGCCCGATAGGTCGGCACGTGACGCGCCAGGATCGAAAGCGCGTAAAGCCACATCGCGAGATAATGGAAATATTGTCCATCCCGATCTGGCGCCTCTCCGATGCGAATGCCACGCCGGCGTCCAAGCACCCGGTCGACCTCTGACACCAGCCATTCAGCTTCGTCGAGGAAGCGTTGTTCACGGAGTTCAGCATAGAGCGAAACCAGCAGCACGACACCGAACGCATCGGTCCAAGTATAGCGCAGCCCATTTGGCCATATACCCTCCGCGCGCATCCAGTTCAGTCTGTCGAGAACAAAGGGAATGTCCCTGCATGCGGGCATGGCGGCAATACTCACATGCCGAAGGGATAGGTATCCGGAAGTCCCGCCAGCTCGGTGGTATCGAACGGGGTGACTGCGCGGGTGTCATCGAACCAGATGTATTCGTCGAATTGTCGTGGCAGAACCGCCTGGAAATAGTGACTGGCGCGTTCGCTTTCCGGCCGGTAGATCACGCCGATCGCCCGCTCGAGCTGCGGCTTGCCCAGGCCCTGCGCGCCGGTCAGGTCGGAGCGGTTGCGCAAACCAAGAGTAAAGCGAGCCTGTCCAGTGGCATGGCACAATCGCTCATAGCTCTTTGCTAGTGCCGGTTGAACCTTCTTGATTTCCATCGGCCCGTCCCAGTCCGAAGCCGCTGCAACGGTCCCGCTATCGGTGCCGAAGCCAACCAGGTAGGCATCTTCGCCAAATTCCTGGCGACACAAGTGGCCGATATTGTGCTCGCCGCGCGACGCCATTTCGGTGGCCGCTGAGTCGCCGACATGCGAATTGTGTGCCCACACAATCGCCTTGCTGCCATTCCCGTAGAACGTCAGTAGGTTTTTGAGCGTCGCGAACATATGCTCGTCGCGCAGGTTCCAGGACGCGCGCGACCCGTAATACATGACTCGATAATAACGCTCGGCGTTGGCGACGAGGCGGGCATTCTGCACCGCGTCGAAAAAGCGCTCGCCGTCACGCTTGGCGTAAGCAACGCGTTTTTCCAGCAGATCCTTGAGCGCACGTACCACGTGTTGCTCGCAGGTGTGATAGGAACCGATGAGCGCGGCGTGACCATAGGCCGCCGGATCGCCCTGCCAGGGCGTCAGGCAGCCGTAGCGCTCTCGGGCAACCTTCGCGGCATCCGGCTCAACGTGCTCAAGATAATCCAGAACAGAGCGGATCGACACATAGAGGCTATAAAGGTCGAGACCGTGAAATGCCACTCGCGCCGTTGATTTGGCCGCGGCATTGTGTTCGCGGAGCCAGTTGATGAAATCACGCACCTCGTTGTTCCGCCACATCCATGTCGGGAACCGCGCAAATGCGGTCCATTCAGACGGAGAATATTCAAGATGTCGAACATAGTTGTCGACGCGCGCAGCATCCGGCCAATCGCCCTCGATAGCGATAAAGCGAAACCCTTTGTTGATGATTAATTCGCGCGAGATACGCTCCCGCATCCGGTAGAATTCTGAGGTTCCGTGGGTTGCTTCGCCGAGCAACACGATACGCGCGTCACCCACTCGTTCGAGCAGCGGGTGGAGATCAACCGTATCAATCGAGTCGAACGGCTCCGCCGCGTCGGCAATTCTGTGGACCAGTCTTTCATCGCTGGATGGCACATGGCGGACACGAGCCAACTCTGCCTCCTCAGGCATCCATCCTTCTTCGCCAAGCAAAGGAACAAATCGGACATCCGCAAGGTCCTCGCGGCGATATTGGTTTTGCGAAGTTCGGGTCACCCGCACCAACTCCTGGGCGCGCTGATCAGACCCGACCGGGATTACCAGTCGGCCACCAATTTTTAACTGGCTCTTTAGCGATTCGGGAATTGTCGGGCCGCCGGCTGCGACAATGATCGCATCAAACGGCGCATGCGCCGGCCAACCGCGTGTCCCATCGCCATGCAGCACATGGACGTTGTCATAGCCGAGATCGGCCAACGTCACGGCGGCTTTTTCGGCCAACGGACCATGTCGCTCAACAGTGTAAACGTTGGCAGCGATTTCGGAGAGTACCGCTGCCGCATAGCCCGACCCGGTACCGATTTCGAGGACTTTTTCGCCGCCGCGCAGGACGAGGGCCTCGGTCATGAACGCAACGATATAGGGCTGAGAGATTGTCTGTCCTTCTTCGATCGGCAACGGTGTATCTTCATAAGCAAATTCGCGAAGGTGCGCCGGCAGAAAGGATTCCCGCGGCACACGACGCATGGCTTCGAGAACCGACTCGGACCGGACTCCGCGCGCGTAAATGGCCCTCTCCACCATCTCCTCGCGCTGTTTCTTAAAATTTATGCTGAAAGGATTTTTCATCGCATAGCCTGTCCGCCCTCATCGTTAAATTAATCGTTGAGGTGATGGCCTGCTTGATTCAGGTCAAATATGTCTATCTGCCTCCGCGGCCTGTCTACCTTTCCTGAACGAATTAAGATGATGGCACCAATACCGCCGCGCCCTGCAACCGGCCATGTCGAAGATCGTCTAATGCTTCGTTTGCCTGCTCAAGTGGGTAGCGGACCGTGTGAGTGACAACGCCGATTTTCGGCACAGCGCGGAAGAAATCGAGCCCGTCCTGGCGTGTCAGATTGGCCACCGAAACAAGCTGCCTTTCCTCCCAAAGAATCTCGTAGGGAAAGCTCGGGATCTGGCTCATGTGAATGCCGGCACAAACAACCCGTCCACTTTTGCGGACCGCTCTCAGGGCAGCAGGGACAAGCGCGCCGACCGGCGCATAAATGATGGCTGCATCAAGTAATTCCGGCGTCGGCTCATCTGAGTTACCCGCCCAAACGGCGCCGAGATCGCGCGCGAAAGCCTGTGCAGCTTCGTCGCCCGGACGGGTAAACGCAAATACCCGGCGCTCCTGCCAACAGGCGATCTGAGCAACGATATGGGCGGCGGCTCCAAAGCCGAAGAGGCCGAGTTTCATGGCTGGCCCCGCGATCGCGAGCGAACGCCAACCGATAAGGCCCGCACACAACAGAGGCGCAAGCGAAACGTCGTCCCCCGGCATATCGAGCGGAAATGCAAAGCGTTCATCGGCTAACGCATGCGTTGCGTAGCCACCATTCCGCGTATAGCCGGTGAACTGCGGGCTGTCGCAAAGATTTTCACGCTCCGACCGGCAATAGGGGCAAATGCCACAAGTATGGCCGAGCCAGGGAATTCCGACTCTCATCCCCAGTCGTATGTTGGTGACGCCGGGACCAATCGCATCGACGCGGCCCACGATTTCGTGACCCGGAATGATAGGCAATGTGGGATTAGGCAGTTCGCCATCGATCACATGCAAATCGGTACGACACACGCCACAGGCCGCCACCCTCACCCGTATTTCTCCGGGGGCAGGACTAGAGTCAGGCATCTCCTGGAGTAGCAGCTTGGCGCCCGGCCGAATCAACACCATCGCCCGCAAGTTTCAGCCTCACTGACTGACAACTGACCTTGGATTGGTCGCAGACAGGAGATTACGCCTGGCCGCGGAACAGAGCTAGGCGTGGTGCTTCACCTGTCCTTGCAGCTTGCGGACCTGATCCTGCAGCTGCCGCCGCGCTCGCTTGAAAGCGTCGTTGATGGCAAAGCTCAGATCGGAATGTCGTTCGTCGTTTTGCGCGGTGTGATCGATATTGATCCCGCGGCCTCCCGGTAGCGCGAGACGGATGTTAATCTCATATAGACCGCCTGTGCGATGATGCTCACCCGGCGCTCTCAGCACGACGCGCCCGGCAGTGATGCGGCCAAAACGTCCTTCGAGTTGGGTAATGCGTCTGCTGATAGCACTCCGGACATTCGGGTTCGCTGCCATGCCTTGAAAATCGATCTCGACGGGTGTTTCCATCTTGTGCCTTTCCGAAACTGCATGCAAAAAATTGCAAATAGATATTATTATTTGATCAAATTATCGTCGCCGCAAACATGATGTAAATCAATTGGTGCGGACAAGTTGATGATAGCAATGTCTAGCGATGATGAACGTTAGCAAAAGCCCTTTGCCATTTTGGAAATCGCTTCGTCAACACTGGCGGCAGGTTTTAGGCGAAGGAATTATTTTAGTTATCCTTGGTTGGTTAGCGCTCCTTCTGCCAATCGCTTTTGCGACGCCGCTTTATTCAATTATAGGCTGGATTTTTGCTTTTTCAGGTCTCGTTGGATTGATAACAACTGCAAGCGGCCGTCACGCTCCCGGATTTTGGTGGTCGTTAATGTCCGCAATTTTGGCAATTACCGTGGGTTTCACTTTGATTGAATGGCCAGCCCCTGGTTCGGCGTTTGTGATCTATTTATTGACAGCGTTTTTCGTGATCGAAGGATTAGCGACCATCATGTTTGCGCTCGACTATAAGCGTCAATTGTCGGGGCGTTGGGAATGGATGGTCGCTAGCGGTTTTGTTGATCTCGCGCTTGCGGCAATGGTTTTGTTAGGTCTGCCTGAAACGACGCCGTGGGCGATCGGCCTTCTTGTCGGAATAAATATGGTGTTCGGCGGCTCGGCGATGGTCGCAATAGCGATCTATGCTCACACCACGCGCATCAAAGGCCAAAAGTAAGCATGGCGCTTCGTACCCACGGAACCTGATGTTTGAAACGCTCCTCACGAAATTTGTCGGCGTAACAAAAAATATATGGTTGATCCTCATTGCTGTCGTCCTGATGGCATACGCGAATGTCGTGCTTAAATTCCGCATCACAGTTTTAGGCGGAGACAGCTCAGCTTCTTGGTTATCATTTCTCTCGTCGATAATGTTCGACCCATGGACTTGGTCGGCGCTGATTGCCTCCGTTGTTACCGGAACACTTTACGTTATTAGCTTGCGACAACTCGAGCTTAGTGTAGTGGAGCCCTTATTTGCGCTCGTTTTTGCCGTCGTACCCTTGGGTGCCATGTTTATTTTGGGGGAGCACCTACCGCCGCTCCGGATTATTGGGCTTGTGATGATTTTGGTCGGCGTAGCTCTGGTCGGACACAGTGCATAAGAGCTAACCGGACTATGTCGACGTACGGTTTTGGCAACAGAGTCTGCGGCACCTTTAAGTTCTTTTGTTCCGAGTTCCCCTGTCTCGAACTTGGTCTTTTGAGAATGAATTTGCGTATTTCGACGCTGTTTTGACGAAAATCAATACAAATATTGGAGACGTGGGTCTTTTTGGCGAGGGGCTTCCTATCTCAATCGTCTAACGAGGCACCCTATTCATGGCCGACCCGTCAGGCTCCAAGATTTCAGTTAGCGAGCCCGTCACCATAGAGGACCGACTTCGTCCGGAGCGGCAGCATGATGTCGTGCCATCTGGCAGCATACATCTGCCTGCAACCACTCCGCATTTGGCGATATCAAGTCCTTGGCGTCGCATTGTTCTGTGGCTGTTGTTTATCGCAGCGGCTGTCGGCGGCGTCGTCTACTGGCTTAATCACTACAATTCCGCATTGCCGGCTGGCATCGCATCTGGAAATGGGCGGGTCGAGGCGGATGAGATCGACATTGCAACCAAGTTCGCAGGCCGCGTGGCCGAGATCCTCGCAGACGAAGGCAGCGCTGTAACCGCCGGTCAAGTCGTCGCGCGCATGGATACAAGGGACCTACAGGCTTCATTACAAAAAGCACAGTCGCAGGTGATGCAAGCCAAACGAGTTCTCGACGAGGTGCACGCGATAGCCGTACAACAGCAAGCGCAACTCGTGCTCGCCCAACAAGAATTGGATCGAACGCAAAGCCTGCTGAAAGGTGGTTTCGCTACGAAGGAGCTGTTCGATCAGCGTCAACAGCAGCTCAATAGCGCAACAGCGGCTTTGCATGCGGCAAATTCCAGGGTCGAACAAGCCGAGCACGCCTTGGATGCCTCGCGGCACGATGTCGACTTGCTGCAAATTAATATTGCCGACAACGCGCTCGTCGCACCGCGTGATGGGCGCATTCAATATCGGATTGCCAATGTCGGCGAGGTTCTTCCGGCCGGTGGCAAAGTCTTCACAATGCTTGATCTGAACAGCGTCTATATGGATGTTTACTTGCCGACGGCTGACGCAGGAAAAGCGAAGATCGGCGACAGTGCGCGGATTGTGCTGGACGCTCATCCAAACCTCGCCATTCCTGCAAAAGTCTCATTCATATCGGACCAGGCACAGTTCACGCCCAAGGCCGTTGAGACAAAGAACGAGCGGGATAAGTTGATGTTTCGCGTCAGAGTACGCATTGATGCCGACCGACTTCGTGCTCACCACGACGCGGTGAAAAGTGGCGTGCCAGGCGTAGCCTACGTACAGCTTGATCCAACTGCTGCATGGCCTGATCGGCTGGGCGGATCAGATATACGATGAATGGCAATCCAATTGTCCGTGTCGAGCGAATTTCGCATCGCTATCGACGTGTCGTTGCGCTCGACGACATCACGTTGAACATCCCCGCAGGATCAATGGTCGGGATTATCGGTCCAGATGGTGTTGGGAAATCGACTTTACTCAGTATCGTCGCCGGCGCGCGGCACATACAGAACGGACAAGTCTATGCCTTGGGCGGCGACCTCGCGGACGGTGAGCACCGTCGTCTCGTCTGCCCTCGCATCGCCTATATGCCCCAAGGGCTCGGACGAAATCTTTACGCCGACCTGACGGTGCGGGAGAATATCGAGTTTTTCGGGCGTCTGTTTGAACAAGCCTGGGAGGAACGGGAACGGCGCATTGCCGAGCTACTGGAGAGCACCGGCTTAAGCCCGTTCGCCACTCGCCCATGCAAAAATCTTTCCGGCGGTATGCGACAGAAGCTCGGCTTGTGTTGCGCGCTCATTCACGATCCAGATCTCCTAATTCTTGATGAACCTACCACCGGCGTCGATCCCCTGTCGCGGCGTCAATTCTGGGATCTCATTCGCCGCATGCGGGATCGCCACTCTGGTATGAGCGTGGTTGTCGCAACAGCCTACATGGAAGAAGCTGAACAATTCGATTGGCTAATCGCCATGAACTCGGGGCGTATCCTTGCGGCTGGATCGCCCGATAAGCTTAAGGCACAGACCGACGCACAAACTATCGAAGAAGCATTCATCGCCCTATTGCCTCAGGAACAGCGCGCCGGCCATCGGGCGCTAAAGGTGCCTCCGCGCACTTTTCATGATTGCGATCCGGTCATCGTCGCCCGTAATTTGACCCGCCGTTTCGGCAAATTTGTCTCCGTTAACCAGGTCAATTTCACTATCGAACGGGGCGAAATCTTCGGTTTTGTCGGCTCAAACGGCTGCGGCAAGACAACGACTATGAAAATGCTGACCGGTTTGCTGCAACCAAGCGAAGGTCAAGCCTTGCTATTTGGACACCCGGTTGACGCTGCCGACATGCGGTCGCGCAATCGGGTCGGGTACATGTCGCAATCGTTCTCGCTCTACACCGAGCTGACGGTGCGCCAGAATCTTGAATTGCACGCTCGACTTTTTCATATACCGAAGGCAAAGGGGAATCGACGCATCGAGCGCTTAGTCGACCAATTCGGGCTGCGGCCCTACCTCGATCAGGAAACTGCAGCTTTGCCGTTAGGTATTCGGCAACGCCTTTCGCTTGCCGTGGCGATCATACATGAGCCGGAAATACTTATCCTCGACGAGCCGACGTCGGGCGTTGATCCCTTGGCGAGGGACCAATTTTGGGAACTCTTGATCGACCTCTCGCGCAATCAAGGCGTCACCATTTTCGTCTCGACACATTTTATGAACGAAGCCCAGCGCTGCGACCAAATTTCGCTCATGGATGCCGGCAACGTCTTGGCGACCGACTCCCCGGAAGCCCTGCAGCGAAACTGCAATGCTGGAAGTCTGGAAGAGGCGTTCATCAAGTATCTTGAAAAAGAACGAGCAGACCAGCAGCCATCGGCTATGGCAAATGCCACAGTGACCGCAGGCCCGCCACCACGAGTAGCCCCGCTGTCGCGGTTCAGTAGCCGCCGTCTGCTTGCTTACGCTATCCGCGAAGCGCTTGAACTGCTCCGTGACCCTATCCGCCTTGGCTTTGCATTGGGCGGTTCAGCATTGCTCATGCTGATCTTCGGCTTTGGAATTTCTACGGACGTGGACAATCTGTCGTTCGCGGTTTTGGACCACGATCGTACGCCTGCGAGCCGCGCCTATATCTCTGAATTTATCGGCTCGCGATATTTCATCGAAAAACATCCCGTGTCGGACTACGCCGAGCTTGAGCGGCGTTTGAAGGACGGCGATGTCAAAGCAATCATCGAAATTCCGCCCAACTTCGGACGCGACATTAAAAGTGGCCACGGGACGTCGGTCGCGGCTTGGATTGACGGCGCCATGCCATTTCGCGCCGAAACGATCCGCGGTTATATCTTGGGTACGCACGTCCAATTTATCGCCAATCTCGAGACAATCGGTCAAACCCAGGTGGGTCAGCGCGCCAGCGCGGCCATCGAGGTCCGGTTTCGTTACAACCAAGATTTCGAGAGCATCTACGCGATGGTGCCTTCTTCCATTTCCCTGCTTCTTGCGCTGATTCCTGCGATTCTCATGGCACTTGCCATCGTGCGCGAAAAAGAATTGGGGTCGATTACAAATCTCTACGTGACGCCGGTCACGCGCATCGAATTTCTGCTGGGCAAACAACTCCCCTACATCGCACTCGCTATGGTCAATTTCGCGCTGATGTTTTCGATGGCACTCTTCTTGTTTCGAGTGCCTTTGAAGGGGAGTTTCCTGACACTGCTGCTTGGCACGCTGCTCTACGTAACGACCACGACGGCGTATGGCATGGTGATTTCGGCGTTTACCCGCACACAGATCGCCGCGTTGTTCGGTACAGCCATTCTCACCGTTCTACCGGCAACCCAATTCTCGGGGATGATGACCCCCGTCTCGTCGCTGTCCGGTATCGCCGCGATAATGGGCCATGGATTCCCTATGAGTTATTTCCTTCCGATCAGCGTCGGCACCTTTACCAAAGGGCTCGGCTTCCCAGAGCTGAGCGGATATCTATTGGCGCTATTGATCTTTATTCCAGCGCTACTCCTCCTTAATCTGCTGTTTCTGCGCAAACAGGAATTGTGAGGAGAAATGCCGTCTCTTACCAACATTTTTTGGCTGGGGGCGAAGGAACTTCGCAGTTTCAGCCACGATTTTGTGCTCGTTGGCTTGATCATCTGGGCCTTTTCGTTCGCCGTGTATAGCCAGGCGCAAAGCAGCTCGCAGGAGCTTCACAACGCCTCCATTGGTTATGTCGACGAAGACAACTCAATACTTTCGCGGCGGATTATCCATGCGTTCCTGCCGCCCTACTACAAGCTACCGAAGCCTGTCGCGCTCAGCGATATCGATCAACTAATGAACACGGGGCAATTCACATTCATCATTGATATTCCACCTAACTTCGAGCGTGACGTTCTGGCGTGGCGACAACCGGCTATCCAGTTGAACGTCGATGCAACAGCGATGGTACAGGCCGGGCTTGGAGCCGGATACTCGCAACAGATTATCACCACTGAGGTGAATGACTTCATGTCGCGCACGCAAGGCGCATCTTTTCCGCCCATCGACCTCGCTGTGCGGATCTCATTCAACCCAAACGTAACGACTGCATGGTTTACCAGCGTAATGGGCATTATCAACAATGTGACGATGCTTGCTATCATTATGGCTGGTGCGGCCGTCGTGCGTGAACGCGAGCACGGCACCATGGACCATCTACTGGTAATGCCAGTCAGTCCGTTTGAAATTGCAATGTCAAAAGTTTGGGCGAACGCGCTGGTAATTACATTGGCAGTCGGATTTTCCCTGTCCATCGTCGTTCGCGGCCTGCTCGGCATTCCGGTAGCAGGCTCGGTGCCGCTCTTCATGGCAGGCACCGCGATTTATTTGTTCTTCGCCACAGCGATCGGCATCTTTCTGGGCACGCTGGCTCGGTCGATGCCTCAACTTGGCCTGCTGACGATGTTGATCGTGTTGCCCATGAATATGCTCTCAGGCGCCAATACGCCTCTTGAAAGCATGCCGGCCTGGTTGTCCGCTATCATGCAGGCGTCGCCGTCAACTCACTTTGTATCTTTCGCGCAAGCTATCCTCTATCGGGGGGCTGGTTTTGACGTTGTGTGGTCGGAATTTCTCGCGGTTGCTTGTATCGGAGCAATTTTCTTTGCGCTTGCATTGCTGAGATTTCGCCGAGTTTCTGTTCAATTAACTTGATTGACGCTTTCAACCACGCCTGTGATTACAGCAGAGCAACCCGGCGAAGGGCGATCGGCCGGTGCGTGCGCAAAGGTCGATCAAAGTGGCATGTTCACTTTTGGGCCGAAAGCGAACATTCAATACCCCATACGCCCATACATCTTTGCAGCGACGGCCGTGAGCACCGCCGTCACTCCGAGCAGAACGCCGAAATCAAGCAACAATCCGTATTCCGACACGCCATGGACAAGCATCAGCGATCTGAGCGCATCGACTTCATAGGTGAGCGGATTGGCATACGATACAGCTCTCAGCCAGGCCGGCATCAGCGACAACGGATAGATAGCGTTGCTGGCAAAGAAAATCGGCATGGTCAGCACCTGACCGATTCCCATGAAACGCTCGCGCGTTTTGACGATGCAGGCGATGATCAGCGATAGCGTGGAAAACAATGCCGACCCCAACACAATCGCGACAGCGACACCGAGAATGTTGAGGAACGTCAGATTTATTCCCACCCCAAGAAGTGACGCAAGTACATATACAATCAGCGCCTGCGACAATGCGCGCACGCCGGCTGACAGCGCCTTGCCAAGCACCAATGCCGAGCGCGGCGCTGGACTGACAAGATAGCGTTGTAAGACTCCTAGGTCTCGCTCCCATATCGCCGAAATTCCGTAAAAGATTGCTACAAACAATGCACTTTGCGCCAAGATGCCGGCGGCGAGAAAGTCGAGATAAGGAATATTTCCCGGCGCCACGCCACGAACATGCGCCATGACCTCGCCAAACAACATCAACCACAATACCGGCTGGACCGCGCGCGTGAGCAGTTCCAGTGGATCATGATAGAGCTTCTGCACTTCGGCCGCCGCTACGGCGAAGGTCTGTGTCGCAAAGTGGTCAAGCGTTTGGTGTGCGGACCTGTCAACCATGGTCGCGGATTGCCCGGCGCGCTTGCCTGATTTGGCTATAGCTTCTTTCGGTTTCTCCTTCGCTCGTTCCCTCGACGAGTTGAATGAAGACGTCATCCAGCGTGGCGTCAGGTCCGACACGAGCTTTCAGTTCGGAAGGCGTGCCGGCAGCGACAATCCGCCCGTGATTAATCAGCGCAATGCGATCGCAAAATTCGTTGATTTCATCCATGTGATGCGATGTTACGATCATCGTCCGATGGAATTTGTCTCTCAGCTCGAGCACGCGCTCCCACACCATCTCCCGCGCGCCAGGGTCGAGACCAACTGTGGGCTCATCGAGAAAGAGCACGGCTGGTCGGTGCAGTAAGCTCTGGGCTATCTCGAGCCGCCGGATCATGCCGCCGGAGTAGTGTCCTGCAAGATGCTGCGCCACCTCGGAAAGCCCCATTCGTGCGAGAGCCCTTTCGATGCGTTCTGTGCGCTCACGCCGCGGGATGCCGTAGAGTCGAGCAGACAGCAGCAGGTTTTCGTAGCCCGTCAGGGTGCCATCGGCCGACAACAGTTGCGGGATATAGCCGATATGGCGGCGCACTTCGGCCGGTTCAGTGACAATGTCACAGCCAGCGACCGTAGCCGACCCGGATGTCGGCGGCAGCAGCGTGGTCAGCATTTTGATCAGCGTGCTCTTGCCCGCTCCATTCGGGCCGATCAGGCCGAAAATTTCACCTTGATTGATCGTCAGTGTCACGTGATCAACGGCAGTCAGCCCGGCAAATTGGCGCGAGAGCGCATCGGCTTGCACGGCGATATCGCATGTTGGAGCGTTCGTCCTTTTGTCAGGCATAAGCCCAAATCCCAATGCGCCCCATCTTTAGATACATGATCGACATCGCTGGAATTCGATCGTTCAAGAATCGATCCAGTGAATTCGCGGCTCTTTCCGCGTGACCGGCGGCGGATCGGACTTCGGATGGCCAACGATAATAGGAGCAACCGGGACGTAAGCAGGCGGCAAGTTTAGCGCTGCTTTGCCTTCAGCAGTTCCGAACCAAGACTGTGAGAACCCGATCCAGCACGTCCCTAATCCGCCCGCGCGCGCCGCCAACATTAGATTCCCGGCAGCGAGCGAGCAGTCCTCAACGGTCCACGGGCTCTGCGCGATCGCAGAAATGACAATAAGCGCCGGCGCATGGTAAAAAATATGAAAGTTCTGATCACTCAGAATTTCTTGGAAATGGTGTGACAACAAGCCGGCCGGCGTAGTCTTGAGCATGTGCGCTTTGGCTTCGCGCGATATTCGGTCCAGCAACGTCTTGTCTCGAACAACGGAGAATGACCATGGCTGCTGATTGACCGCGCTTGGTGCCTGAATGGCCGCGTCGATCAGCTGCCGAAGCGTCTTTTCGTCAACCGGCTCGCCAGTGAATTCTCGCACCGCGCGTCGTGTATAAATCGCTTGTTTGAGATCCATATTCATTTGTCCAAAAGGATCGCCTTTGTAGGTGAATATCAGTTATCTCGAATTGATTCTGATCAATTATGCATTTATTTGATTCACTGATCGAATGTCCGCTTCAGGATTTTTGCATCCGGGGCAAACCCCTAACTAGGGGATCCGATCGCGCGATAGGAAGTCGAAAATACCAAAAACACCGAAATGATCGGACACCAAGTCGAGATCTCTTGTGCCATCAAAAACGACTTGGCAATTCTTTGACACGAGATCGCCGTTGGCAAAGATGTAATCAATCCTTTGGTCGATGGTCTCATCTAGGTCAACGTATCGATTTTGACGTGAATACGTAGTCCCGGGACTGTTTGGATTGCACTCGACAAAGACGTCTCGAAATTTTTCATCGCTCTTCAATATTGCGCGCACCGAAGGAGAATCGGGAACATCATTAAAATCTCCACAAAGTATTTTTGCACAATGTTTCCTTTTTCCGCCGTGGCGCTTGATCGTCGCTATTACTACCTCCACCTGTTTTCTTCTCTCATCGATCATTTCTGGCCGATAGGCTAGATGAGTATTGATCACCAATAGTGGCCGGCCTTCGATTGACAATTCTGCCAATATAACTTGCCGAGGAGGATCTCCCAGGAACTGTGGCAGCGCCGCGCTGTGCAACTGAGCCCACGGCTGCGAGCACAAAATTGCGAGGCCACCTTTTTCTACGTGGTACACGAGGCCGCCCATTTCGGCAACGAGCTCGGCCTGGCTACGTCCCGACTTCGGATCGCGAAAGACTTCCTGTAAGCAAATAATATCGGGTTTCAATTTTTTCAGCCCCGCGGCGAGAGAGCGATAACGTGGCTCCAGGGGCTCACTAATGTTCCATAGATTCAGAGCCAATAGGCCAAAGCTCATGTCCAAACCGTCAATGCGGTATCTCAATTACCCTGAACCAACCTTATAGCTTACAAGAGATGATTCGAGTCATCGCGCAAAAGTCAGTCCTTGACGATGCCCCTGACCTCGCTTTGATTGCTTGATAACAAATAACGCATGGGGCACGCGCAATGCAGCGCATCACTGTCGCAACTGATGGCTCGCCTGGGGCAGCTCGTGCGGTGGATACAGCCGCAACGCTGGCGAAGGTTATCGGCGCCGACCTGACGATCCTGACGATTGGCGGAAGCATTACCGGAGCGGAGCTCAGGAACCTGGCGGACATCGATGGCGATCTCAGCGAGACGCTCGAGACGACGGCAAATAAGGTTCTCGCTCAAGCCCGAAAGCGCGCGCTTCGTATCGGCGTTCAAACCGTCAAACTTCAAACCGGATGGGGCGATCCGGCGGAAGCGATAATCGATATGGTGCGTCGCGGAAAGGCCGACCTGCTTGTCGTTGGCCGCCGCGGACGCGGCCGTCTGTCCGGCCTGCTCCTCGGCAGCGTCTCACAAAAGCTGGCGAGTTTGGCACCCTGCGCCGTCATGGTCGTTCCGTAGCCATATCGAAAATACTTGTGCGGATCTGATGTCCGCCTAGTATTCGCGCAGCGAACATGCGGCCATTTCAACAGATCTCTTTGATTCTCGACCAGAAGCGTCTGCTGGCGCGTTTCTGGCAAGCAGCATCCCAGTTTTGGCGAACCGATAAAGCACTGGGGCTGGCCGGTTTCCTCATCCTTGTCGCGCTGTTCCAATTGTTGATGCAAGTGGCGCTCAATCTCTGGAATCGGCACTTTTTTGACGCACTCGAACGCAAGGATGCAGATACAGTTTGGGCGCAAGCACGATTGTTTGTCCCACTCGCTGCCGCCAGTATTTTCCTCGCCGCTACTTCGGTGTGGGGTCGCATGACCGCGCAGCGGGCATGGCGGCAAACACTGACACATCACGTTCTCGACCGATGGCTCGACAAAGACCACTTTCGCCATCTCAACCATCATCATCTGACCAAGGGTACCGAAAATCCAGAATATCGCATCTCGGTTGACGTGCGCATCGCGACTGACGCGCCGATAGATTTAGCGCTTGCGTTTTTTTCCTCAATCATAACCTCGGTTACGTTTTTTGGGGTACTGTGGGAAATCGGTGGCGGCATCGAGACTCGCGTTCTCGGATTTACCGTGATGATTCCAGGTTACCTTGTCTTTGGTGTCATTGCTTATTCCGGGATGATGTCCGGTTTCATGATTTTTTTTGGCCACCACCTTACCAGTGTCATCGAGCGCTCCAATCAGGCCGAGGCTGAATTTCGCGCGGCGGTGGATGCATTTCGTCAAAAAGCCGAACACGATAATCCAGCACCGATCGATGGAAACATGAGGCAAGCCTTGCAGGTTAAACTGCAAGCCGTCCTCCTTTGGTGGCGTGAATTCTGCTGGCAGCTAGTTCGAATCACGCTGGTATCGCACGGAAACTTTCTTTTCGGACCAGTGGTTGCCTGGATCCTGTGCGCACCGAAATATCTCAGCGGCGCCATGTCGCTGGGTGAGCTTACGCAAGCTGCGGGGGCATTTGTTGTCGTGCAAGGCGCGTTCAACTGGCTCGTCGATAACTATCAGCGGCTAGCCGATTGGCGTTCCTCTGCTCACCGCGTTGCCACTTTATTGCTCGCGCTTGACGAACTCGAAGCGAACGAAAGGGCGGAGCGCGTGGTGGTGACAAAATCGTGATTTCAAACCGGCACGATGGTGACCTGCGCGCTTAGTCGGTAGGCGTCGGCGGGCAGGCAAAGCTCGGTACCCGGACGGATAAGCGCCGCGGAGCCGGCCGCTACGCCAAGCCGGAACGCTTCGATCATGTCACCGCCTTTGGCCAGACTGTATACGATCGCACCGAGAAAACTATCTCCGGCCCCGACTGCGCTGCTCGGTTTTATTGGCAGCGGCGGCGCTCGCAAAGCCTGTTCGCGCGTAATTAGCATTGCGCCGAGATGACCGAGTGACAGGGCGACCGTTGTGACCTTGCCAACACCGATATATTTGCGCGCAGCGGCGATCCAGTCGCCTTCGCTGACCAGCGGCCCACCGACGAGATCACACATTTCTCGCAAGTTTGGCTTTATCAGATCAACGCCGTGCTCGACGGCCGCTGCGAGCGGCGCGCCGGATGTGTCGAGGAAAAACCTGGTCCCGAGCTTGCGTGCCGTCGCGGCAGCTTGAGCGTAAAAATCCTCTGGCACACCTGGCGGCAAGCTTCCGCTCGCCACAATGAATTTAGGCGCCGGTTTCAGGCTGGCGAGGACCAGGAGGCATTCGCGCCACTCCGATTCACGTAACGGCTCCCCAGGCAAGACGAACCGATACTGGAAATTTGTTCTCAGCTCCGAAACAGAAAAGTCTTCGCGGGTTTCGCCCGCAACTTCAATCAAGCGGCTCGGAATTTCCTCGCTTTCGAGCAGACTGCGTAGAAGCTGTCCGGTGAAGCCTCCCACAGGAAGAATAGCCTCGACATCACCACCAAATCTCTTGACTACCCGGGCCACATTGACCCCTCCCCCGCCGGGATCTCGACGTTGTGGCGTACAACGCAGCTTCAGCATCGGAACGACATGATCAACCGAGGTCGAGAGATCAATCGCCGGATTGGGTGTCAGGGTGACGATCTGAGCCATCCCGAAAGCCCCTAGGTGATCCAGGAGCGTTGCCTGGCAAGCGATTGCAGGCCAACGAACGCCGGATCCTCATGCAGGATCAGATATACCGGGATCGCCGCGACATAGCGGCTCATCCGGCCCTTCGCCTCGAAGCGCGCACGAAACCGCGACTGTGGAAGATACTCGCGCAGATAAGTGGTGATACCCCCGGTGATAAAGACACCGCCCTGTGCGCCGATGCCGAGGGCGAGATTCCCCGCGACCTCGCCCAACATCGCGCAAAACGTTTCGATAGCGTTTCGGCTCGCTGCGCAATGTCCTGCCAGTCCCTCCTTGGTGATTTCTGCGGCGGATCGTTCAGGCACGCTCAGAGAATCGAGCACCGCAATCGCTTGGTAAAGATTCTCCAGGCCATGCCCGGATAAGATGCGCTCGGCCGATGCGTGTCCGAAACGGTTCCGCAGCATTTCGATGATTGCGTCCTCGCGTTTCGAACCACTCGGCATCGTGCTATGGCCAGCCTCCGTGCGCATTGCTAAGCCACCTTGCTCGCACGGCGCATAGACGGCCACGCCAAGACCGGTGCCCGGGCCAAGTACTAACATCGGCGCGTTTGGTTTCACTTCGAAGCCGCCAAGTTTGCGAACATCATTCGACGTGAAATGTGGCAGCGACCACGCAAGCGCTTCAAAGTCATTAACGACGCATACATTAGCGAATCCAAACCGTGTGCGCAGTTCTTGCGCATCGACGACCCACGGATTGTTGGTGAGGACGCAGCGGCCGCCTTCGACGACACCGGCTACGCCAAATATCGCATTGCAGATCGCGCTGCGGCCCGGTTGATGAACCATGAAAGCGGCGAGCGCGTCCGAGAGGCGTTCATATTCAGCGACAGCTAAATGGACAATGGGGCCGAGAACGCCGTCCTTCAGGACGGCAAAGCGCACATTGGTGCCGCCGACATCCGCCAGCACTACGCCGTCTGACCTGTCTCGTTCTGTCACCCTGCCCCCACAACGTTAGCTCATCGTGTTGCGTGCAGCCTTGATCAGGCCGCGGTACCATTCAAAAGATGACTTGGGAATGCGCCGCTGTGTCGAATAATCGACGTAAATGAGACCGAAACGCACGCTGTATCCTGAATCCCATTCGAAGTTATCAAGCAATGACCAGACGAAATAACCGCGAATATCCGCGCCTGCGGATGCCGCTGCATTCATCGCTCCGATATAGTCGCGCAGATAGGCGATACGGTCGTTATCGATCACGCTGCCAGCTTCATTTGTCTTGTCGTAGCCACCCATGCCGTTTTCAAGCACATAAATTGGCAACGCATAACGTTTGGCCACGCTTAGCAATGTATCCCGATAGGACCCGGGCATGATTGGCCAACCGTTCGGCGTAACCGGGACTTCGGCTGGCCTTTCGCCGAAGCCAAAGCCAAGTACCGCACTCGCGTCAGCTTTTACAAACACGGGACTGTAGTGGTTGAGACCAAACCAGTCGACCGGACGGCAGATGCGAGCGAGGTCATCCGCGCGCATGTGTGGCTCGATAGCGGCTCGAACCAGCCCTGGATATGCACCAAGACACTGCGGATCGGGAAAGGCCCTATTCCAATACGCGTCACAACAATCCGCCGCTTGTCCATCAGCCGGTCTTGATGGCAGACAGGGCTGATAATTGTGAATTGCACCAACCGAACTGCTCGCTACTCGCGCACGCAGGATATCAATTGCAGCACCATGGGCGAGATTCACATGGTGAATGGCTCGGTGCAAGGTATCACTGCTGGTCGAAGCACGTTTGCCTTTACCGAACCCCAGCCCGAACAGTGTAAAGATCGATGGCTCGTTGAACGTGGCGAAGCGCTTGACGCGGTCGCCATAGCGGTCAGCGACGAGCGTGGTGTAATCGCTGAACCATTCGACACAGTCCCTCGTGGTCCAGCCGCCGAGATCGTCGATTGCCTGTGGCAGGTCCCAGTGATAGAGGCACAACCATGGCTCGATGCCTGCAGCAAGGATCGTATCGACCAGCCGGTCGTAAAACGCCAACCCGAGGTCATTCGACGTCCCGCGCCCCTGTGGCAGAATCCGCGGCCAAGAGACAGAAAACCGATAGGCCTGAACACCAAGCCGTTGCATCAGCCGCACGTCTTCCGGATAGCGATGATAATGGTCGCAGGCGGTATCTCCGGTATCGTGGTTGGCCACTCGGCCTTTTTGACCATACGTGTCCCAGACGCTCAGACCGCGGCCGTCCTCGCGCGTCGCCCCCTCGATCTGAAAGCTTGAGGTCGATGTGCCCCAGATGAAGTCGCGTCGCAGCGCAGCAATGGATGGATAGGCGCGCGCAGGAGCGCGATCAGGCTCTCCGGAGCGGGCGCCATCGTCGGGAGACACGTTTATTCCTCTGCAGTTACCTTACTTTAGATAAACTCACAGCGGGCATCGCCCTATTGAGACAAATCAATACATTGCTTCGTGATACCAGCAATCTGTTTTATGCACCAAACTCGGGCTGTCGATGCTGGCTCAACTACCAAGAACTCGATGGGGTGGTGTTGTCGACCACCGATTCCGGCGGGGTCAATATTTTCATCTCGACAAACGCGATGGTGTCTTTTGGCTCGTCGATCCCGACGGTGGCCGCTTTCTGTCGAAGGGCGTCAACACCGTTCGGTTTGACCAGGACCAAATTCAAAATAGCGACCGCATCCCTTACGCGGAAGCCTGTGGACTAAAATATGGCAATCAAGCCGCTTGGCGGAGCGCCGCCGCCGCACGACTTGCAACGTGGGGATTTAACACTCTCAGCGCCTGGTCTGATGAACTAGTAGCGACCGCGGGTCCGGTACCATTGGCCGTGACGCCGAATCTCGATCTCGGCATGTCATTCGCGCGTAGTACAGAACGCAAGCAGGAATTTCCCGACGTTTTCGATTTCAGTTTCGATAGCTTCGCCCGCCGCAGGGCGCGCGAGTTGTGCGATGGCCGGCGCGACGACCAAAACATCATTGGCTGGTTCATCGACAATGAATTGCGTTGGGGTCCGGATTGGCGCGGCCCCGATGAATTGCTGATGTTGTTCCTCGATTTGGCGACGAAAAGTCCGGGGCGCCTGGCCACGATCGCGTGGCTCCGCGAGCGCTATTCCGACTTCACGCAATTTAATTCGATTTGGCGCACATCAGCAAAATCTTGGGAAGCATTTGCCGCCCTCTCGCGCATTACGCCGCCATACCGGCGCAATCCGTCTTATCAGTGCAGCGCGGGAGAAGAGGCGGAGGCTAATCGGGCCGACGGCAATCGCGCCACATTCACAGCCGATTGCGATGCCTTCGCCGGATGGGTTGCGGAACGGTATTTCGTCTTGAGCGCCACTGCCATACGAGCGGCCGACCCAAACCATCTCGTGCTCGGCTGCCGCTTCGCCTACGTTCCACCGTACAGTGTTATTGAGGCCGCGGCACGGCACACCGATATCATTTCATTCAATTGTTACGAACGCGATGCGCGTACCTCAATCAACGCCTACGCCGCTACCGGAAAGCCTTGCCTGATCGGCGAGTTCTCCTTTCGGGCTGAAGACTCCGGTCTGCCAAACACCAATGGCGCCGGACCGCGGCTCGCCACCCAGATTGAGCGGGCAGCTTGCTTGCGGGATTACATTACCTCCGCTTTGCAAGAGCCGACGCTAGTCGGCTATCACTGGTTCGAGCACGCCGACCAGCCAGCCGAGGGTCGCTTTGATGGCGAGAACTCAAATTTCGGCACGGTCACGATCGACGATCGTGTGTACGAGCACCTCACGCGCGCGATGACGGCGGTCAATACCAAGGCCGAGGAGCTTCATAATTTAGCGGGCGCGGCCGCAACGTAATAATAGCGATAAGCAACCGAACGAAGATCATCTTTGTCGGCGCGACCAGCGATATAGCTTTTGGCTGTGGGGTATGACTACTGGATGGGTGTCACATTGCTGCATACCTCCAAGCGTAGTGCATATTTTCAGCCTCATTGAAATGGTATATGCTTAGTTAAGGGTGAAGGCGGCGATTGCAGGAGCCCGCCACGGACAAAACTGTGGCGCGTCTTAAGCATTGAGCACTTCCGCAAGTTGCTTGCCAATGAGGTGGATGAGACACGACGACAACTGATTGCACGCCTTTTGGCCGAAGAAGAAGCAAAACCGGCTCGGTTGGAAAACCCGAACAACGAAAACCGATGCACGAGATTTTTTGTACCCACTCGCGCCAATGCGAGGGTTGCACATTAATTTTTGTTCTTTGGTTTCCGCCTTCATCCATCCGTTTAAAATTCGACGACATGGAAAAACAAGCGCGTGGGTTCCGCCGTAATTGATATGCGCAATTTCAAATATCACGGTCGAATGGTGCCGTGGAAATCGGTTGCCCCTCACGGCCGGTGCCCAGGATCGGTCTTCCATTCGAGCTGCCCGCGCGGTTGCTAAAATAGGGAAATCGGTCGCGCTTGCTTTGATCTGGCTCAAAAGGTGAAAGGTCCGCTACTTGCCCACAGCGGACATTTGGCGCTTTTACTTGGGAATATCTGCGCCTTTTGCCGGAGGTCCTAGTAGTCGCTTTCGTAATTGCTCATAGCAAATGTCGCGGTCTGCGACGTTCTGCAAGGCGATTCGTCTGAGTCCACCCTGCAGCTTAGCGAGATTCTCGCTGAAGATGCCGAAATCCTCGCCGAGTATCTCGACGAAACGACCCTTGCAGAACCTCAACCTTCAACTGTCAAAAAGGAAAACGAGCCATGAACGCGAACATCCGTATCGTTCAAGCTTTGCTGCGCCATGACCTACGGGCTTTTGTCCATAAGGTGTTTGTGGCTTTGACGCTGGGTCAAACGTATGTGCGCAGCTGGCACATCGATGCCATTATCTATCAACTTGAACGAATTCGACGTGGCGAAATTCGCCGCCTCATCATCAACATGCCACCTCGGTCGTTGAAATCGATCACGACCTCGGTCGCCTTCCCGGCTTTTCTGTTAGGTCATGATCCAACCCGACGGGTAATTTGCGTCAGCTACTCCGGCGATCTCGCCAAAAAGCACTCGAACGATTTCCGCGCTGTGCTCGAATCTGACTGGTATCGTGAGATTTTTCCGGACACGCGCATCGGCCTATATAAGAACACCGAGACGGAAATTGAACTCACAGCACGCGGCTTTCGCTTGGCGACCTCGGTTGGCGGTACGCTGACCGGGCGCGGCGGTGACACCCTCATCATCGACGATCCGCTTAAGCCGGATGACGCATGTTCTGAATCCAGACGCACGGGCGCCAACCGGTGGTTCGCAAATACCCTGCTCTCACGCCTGGATGACAAGCGCACGGGTGCGATTGTCGTGGTCATGCAGCGCGTCCACCTGGATGATCTTACCGGATATTTGTTGGGCCAATCCGATGAATGGGAGTTACTTAACCTTCCCGCCATTGCCTATGCCGACGAAACAATTCCGATCGGCAGTCCGGAGCCACAGCCGAAAAGCCGGCGAAGCCCTTTCGGTACGCGAACCGCTTGCAACTCTCGAAGCGATGAAAATGGAAATTGGCAGTGATGCATTCTCCGCGCAGTACCAGCAAACTCCCGTTCCGCCAGGCGGAATGATGGTCAAACGCGAGTGGCTCCGGCGCTATTCTGACTTACCGCCCCGATCGGAGCGGCTTTATGTACTCCAGAGTTGGGACACGGCGACCAAAGGCGGGCCTGACAACGACTGGTCAGTCGGGACGACTTGGATCGTGGCAAAAGGCAAGCGTTGGTATCTCGTCGACGTTGCGCGTTTTCGCGCTGACTATCCGAGCCTGAAAGCAGAAGTCATACGTGCTGCAAAAAATGGAGACCGCGCAAGGTCCTGGTTGAAGACAAAGGCACCGGCAGCCCGCTTGTAGACGAGCTTAAACATGAGATTTCTGGGATCGTTGCGGTAGAACCGGAAGGAGACAAAGTAAGGCGCATGGCGGTTGCATCAGCCAAATTTGAGGCCGGCCAGGTATTTTTTCCCGAGCGCGCTCCGTGGCTTGCCGACCTCGAAGCGGAGCTGTTTGCCTTTCCAGGCAGCCGACACGACGATCAATGCGATTCGATAAGTCAGGCGCTGATGGATAAAACCTGGTTCTGGTCAATGATTCCGCCGGAACAGATGCAAAACATTCTTGAAGAATCCAGAAGGCCGATGCGGCCAGCCGCCCTCTTGCGGTCACGCATTTTTTAGGGAGGTTTGTTTTGGCCGCCGACCTAGGCCCAATTAGATGACGATATTTGACGTTCCGTTGCAACTCGTTGGCTGTCCTTGCCCGCGCAGCATCCCTCGGCTGCTGGTCAACTGACCATTTCGGAGCATGTGTGGTCGGGCGCGCGACCCAATGAAAGGGGTTTCGAATGCCCGACGAGGTCAACACAATGGTCGAAACTGAACTTGATCGACTTCGGACTATGCCAATTGTTGAGTTACGCGCGCTTTGGCGGACCAAATTCAAGTGCGAGCCGCCGAAGGCGTTTGGACCAGACCTGTTGCGGCGATCCATTGCGCAAAAAATCCAAGAAATGGCCTATGGGAGCCTCGATGCCGCGACCAGCAGGCTGCTCAACCAATTAATGGCCCAGCATGCGAACACGCCAGGCAAGATCGTCTTGCCTCGTCGGATCAAGGCAGGTGCCGTGCTGGTGCGCGACTGGAAGGGAGCCAATCATCGCGTGACGGTTTTAAACGATGGTTATTCCTATCAGGGAAAGACCTATTCAAGTCTCTCGGTAATCGCACGGCTCATTACCGGCACGCACTGGAACGGACCGCGGTTTTTCGGGCTGCGCACAAAGGCGGAGCCCGAGCAATGACAGAAAAACCGAAACTTCTGCGCTGCGCAATTTATACCCGCAAGTCGACCGACCATGGTCTCGAACTCGAATTCAATTCGCTTGATGCGCAACGCGAGGCTTGCGAAGCCTATATAAAATCGCAAGCCGCTGAAGGCTGGCAGAAACTCTCACAACGCTACGATGACGCAGCCTACTCGGGCAGCGACATGGACCGCCCTGCCCTGCAAAAGATGCTGAATGACATCGAGAGCAGGCAAATCGACATTGTCGTTGTTTACAAGATCGATCGTCTGACACGCTCGCTTGCCGATTTTGCCAAGCTCGTCGAGATCTTTGAGGCAAAGTCAGTGTCCTTCGTCGCCATAACTCAACAGTTTAATTCTACTACCTCAATGGGGCGTTTGACACTCAACGTTCTTTTGTCTTTTGCTCAATTTGAGCGCGAGCTCGCATCAGAGCGTGTGCGCGACAAGATCGCAGCATCCCGTAAGAAAGGGAAATGGACCGGCGGCAGCGTTTCATTAGGTTATGACGTGAAAGATAAGAAGCTTGTGGTCAATCCGACGGAATCCAAGGCGGTTCGGATGATTTTCTCGCGTTATCTCGCGTTGAAGTCGTTTCAAACATTGGTCGACGAACTCAATGAAAAGGGCATCCTCACCAAGAAGCGGCGGGTCGCCGGCAAGATCCTCGGCGGCCTCCCTTTTACCTATGGTCCCCTCGCCTACCTTTTGAAGAACCGCACCTATCTTGGTCAAACACATTACAAAGACCAGTGGTTCACCGGCGAGCATGAGGCGATCGTGCCGCAGGGCATTTTCGATGCAGTACAGCGGCTCCTAAAAGTCAACACGGCAGAACGAACCGGACGACGGCATAAGAACGGCGCGTTGCTTACTGGACTGTTGTTTGACGATCGCGGCAACCGTATGAGCCCGAGTTTCACAACGAAACGCGGTGTTCGCTATCCATTTTACGTGAGTTCCGCATTGCTACGCGGCCGCAAATCACAGGCCGGGTCGATTGCACGAATTGCGGCCCAAGAGCTTGAAACAAAGGTGATCAGTGCGGTGCGCGATCGCACCGATACTGAGAATATCGGTCCTACCCAATGTGAAGTCCTGCAACGATTCGTCGAGCGCGTTACACTTAAGGAGCGCAGTGTGCTGATCAGCTTCAGAGACCGATCTCCACCCATTGATCTTGCCTGGAATGCCACGAGACCGAGTGTGCCGGCTCGCATTGAAAACAACCCAGATCAAACAAGACCTAATCCGCAATTGGTTCACGCCCTCATACGTTCCCACATTTGGATCAGGTGGCTGCGCGAGGGCACTTATGAGACAATCGAGGAGCTCGCGCAAAATATAAAGCTTCACCCAAAAGTTATTCGTAACAGGATTGGACTTGCGTTTCTTGCGCCGCAAATTGTTCGCTCAATATTGAACAGTGGCCTCGGTACACCGACGGCGATAACCGATGTCTGCAATTCAACTTCGCTTAGTTGGGCCCAACAGGTACGCGATATGAATGTGGGTCAGGTCCACGTATAACGTCCATTATGGAATAGAACCAGCTCTGATTAACTCAACATTGGGAACTCGGATTCAGGCAAGGGCTGGCCGCCCCGCTTCCGGTATTCAAGATATCGGTTGAATACTGTCCAAGCGCGTTCGGCGACCTTCCTCGTGACTTCCCCAGGTATATGGCTCGGGTCGCCATGCCTGGGCGGCGCCGATTGGTCGGTGACGTATTTCAGATAGCTTTCCTCGACCCTCAAAGCCGCCCTTAGCTTGGGCCATCCCGACCTTGGTTCCTCGCCCGGGGCAATGAGGTGCCGCAAGCCATCAAGAACTCGGGCGGTATTTACCGGCGCTCGGTGCCATTGCGTAATGGCATCGATCAAGTCACGGAGCACCAAAAACAATGGTGGTTCGGTCAACACCATTCTAAGGATTCTGTCGAAGTCCTCGGGTTTCGCCACCGCCGTGGAAAGCGCCGCCAGCTCGGGTTGTTGGGGGGCTACAGCCGTGGTGTTTCCGTCGGGATCGGTAAAGGTGTCCAATACGAACACCAATCCGTTCCCTGTCGTAAATGACACGAGATCAATGGCTGTTCGCGCCGTGTCATATGCGCGCATTACAATAGGCGTGAGATGCTTTTCGCTGTCGAACTTGTCGATGTCACAATCAATGGTGACTTTGTTCTCGTTAATCTCGACGCCAATATCCAAACTGAATCCAAGGTCAGTCGATTTCCAATTTATCCTTGGATGATTGGTGATCGAGGTCTTGATCTGCTTCGGATAGACAGTGCCGGTGAAGCGAAGCTTGGGCATAGTGTCTCGCAACTAACGGGTCGTTAAGCCGATCTAAGAAGTGCGGCCTGTTCAAGAATGCTTATCGTAAAATGCCTTGAGACGAAGAAGATAGGTGAGGCCGCTACGCTTCAAGGCGGCATTTTTATCGCCCTTTGCATCTAGCTCAACGAACAACTGTCCCAGCGAAGATGAGAGCGCTTTGCTTAACGCGCCGGCCGGACCTCCGACAATAAAGGCACCCCCGACTTCGGACGCGATCTTGATAGAATCGATGGCTCGCTTGTGCCATGGGCGTGCAGGATCGTTCATCGTGGCGTTCAATTCGTCCATCGCCGGCACGATCTGCGTTTCAATGAAAAATTTGGTAGTGGCCTCGAAGTCGTCGCGGGTCATCCCCTTAATTTTGCTGTTCAGATCACCTGCGTATCGAAGCATCGACCGCCGAAACGCGCGTAATAGCTTTGCGTTCGTGTCGCGAAATTCCATCAGATCTTCAGGCCGCAGCAACGGCGCAGGCGGCAGCGCGATCCGCGTGCACTCCACCGCGATGATACCGGCAAGCAATTTCGCGTCATCTATAGGCGCCATTTCTGGCACGCCGGGGATTGGTAAGCCCGGCAAGTCATTGAGAAGCGGAATGCCGGTGGCGCCGGCATAGACAAGCGCTCGGGCGATATAATGATGGGCGCCCGGATAGATCACAGTTTCGTTGCTTTCCGGTAGACCCTTGGCGTGACCGGTGTCGAATACCGGAATAAATCCGGGCCGCGGTGGCCCGTGGATCGCTTCATAAACTGCCTCTACCATTCCCGCGGGCAGCGGTGACTTTTGTGCGAATGGATCGGCGGGATCGGCGGCGAAGTTGCAAAAGCCTTCGAGCGTCTTGGCGTGCCTGGTCAGCTTAAGCGCGCCGATAAGTATCTCCCGGTCATATCTGCTTGGAATCGTAAGCGCTTCGAGCCGAGCAATTTCCTTGTTCAACGCGGCAACATCGAAGCCATCTTTGGGCAGATATACGCCCGGGAAATGCACCTTGTCGAAAACCGAGCCAAGAACCGTCAACACTGCAAGATTGCGTGGGATCGGGGCAGAGAAATACACCGCCTCCAACGTCAAGGCGTCGTCGATGCCTGTGCCCGGCTTCTGTTTGGGGGCCGCCATTTCCGTTTACCGCTAGGGCTTGTAATAGGGTTGGGCCTGTTTGCACCAGCAAAAAGCGATTCCCGTCAGCACGTTACAGAAGTTTTCTGATGGAAGGAGTTGGATTCGAAAGGGTGGCAGGGAGTTCACTGGCAAGCCGATCACGCAGTGCAATCGAACCCAGTCTCCGGTTTGATTCTCCAAAAAACGGGAACAATGCTGAAGATGCGCGGAGATTTTCGGCACATATGGCTAAACACTTATCAAATTCGGCACGCAGAGACTGCGCCTCTATGGCAACAAGCCCGCCAACGACGGGGTTTCTCGCAACTTTGCAGTAAAAATCTCTAGAGTCTGGACTGGCTGGCTGGGGCGCCAGGATTCGAACCTGGGAATGGCGGAATCAAAATCCGCTGCCTTACCACTTGGCTACGCCCCAACAGGTACCGGAGAGCCGCGCGGAGGTCGCTTTCGCACGCAGCGACGGGACCATAGCGGCGCAGACTGCGCCGATCAACGTCCGCACTCTCATATACAATGGGACGAAAGCGTTCGTTGACCGGCCTTGTGCTGGGGTTAGATTAGCCGCCCATGAGCTACCGTGCCCCGGTTACCGATATCGCTTTCAGCCTGAAACACGCCGCCGGCCTAAAAACTGCGCTGGCTGAGGGCCTCTATGGCGATCTTGACGAGGAAACCGTCGATTCGGTGCTGTCGGAGGCAGGACGTTTCGCCAGCGATGTCATCGCGCCACTAAATAGTGTGGGCGACAAGTTCGGTACGCCGTTCAAGGACGGCAACGTCACAACACCGCCAGGCTGGAAGGCTGCCTACACGAGTTGGGCTGCGGCCGGCTGGAACGGCCTCGCGGCGCCGGCCGATTGGGGCGGCCAAGACCTCCCGCACGCTGTCAATGCCGCCTGCATCGAAATGTGGAACTCGGCATCGATGGCGTTCGGCATCGGTCCCGTGCTCACCATGGCCGCGATCGACGCCTTGCATGCATACGGAAGCACCGCGCTCAAGGAGGAGTATCTCGGCAAACTCATCAACGGCGAATGGATGGGGACGATGCAGCTCACGGAGCCGCAAGCGGGATCCGATGTGGGGGCCCTGCGCAGTAAGGCGGAGCGCGCAGGCGACGGCAGCTATCGCATCATTGGATCGAAAATCTTCATCACTTACGGCGAGCACGATCTAACAGACAATATCATCCATTTCGTTCTCGCCCGATTGCCCGATGCACCGCCGGGCACCAAAGGCATTTCACTGTTCCTGGTGCCTAAGCTGTTGCGAGATGGCACACGCAACGATGTGCGCGCGCACTCCGTCGAACACAAACTCGGCATTCATGCCTCGCCGACCTGCACCATGGTCTACGGGGATCAAGGCGGAGCCGTTGGTTTCCTCATTGGTGAGGAACACAAGGGCATGGCCTGCATGTTCACTATGATGAATCGCGCGCGGCTTGCCGTCGGTTTGCAAGGCGTGGGTATCGCCGAACGCGCGACCCAACAGGCGCTGGCCTATGCGCGTGAGCGCAAGCAAGGCCCGGCTGGCGCGCTCATCGCTTACCCCGACGTCAAGCGCATGTTGCTCACCATGCGCGCGCTCACCGGCGCGGCACGCGCGATCTGTTACGCGACTGGTATTGCGATTGATCGTTCGCTGCGGACAAAAAACGAGGCTGCACGCAAAAGCGCGCACGAGCGCGCCTCTTTGCTGACACCGGTAGCCAAGGCCTTCTCGACCGATATCGGCACGGAGGTGGCGTCACTCGGAGTGCAAGTGCATGGTGGCATGGGCTACGTCGAGGAAACCGGTGCGGCGCAGCACTATCGGGACGCTCGCATTGCATCGATCTACGAAGGCACGAATGGAATTCAGGCCCTCGACTTGGTGTCGCGCAAGGTTCCTCTGGAGGGCGGCAAGACCGTCGCGCTTTACCTCGACGAGCTACGACGTACGGTGAAGTCAGTTCGATCGAGCAACGCACCCGCCTTCGGCGAGACCGCGGCGCGTCTTGGCGAAGCAATCGACAGCCTGGAACGCGCAACGCGGTGGTTGCTGGCGCAGAAATCTTCCGACACCGCATTCGCCGGCGCCACGCCTTATTTGCGACTGTTCGGTAACGCGGCCGGAGGCTGCATGTTGGCCGAAGAAGCGCTTGCATCGTTGCGTGTCGGCGATGGAACAGGCCGCACCGCTCTCGCACGGTTTTTCGCCGAGAACCTGGCGGTTCAGGCGGCCGGTCTCGAACGCAGTGTTACCGATGGTGCCGACAGCATTACTGGCGGGCAAGCAGCACTTGCAGAGTGAGGGGAGCATTCGCGCCAATGTCGCTAAAAGGCAAAACCCTGTTTATCACCGGTGGCTCTCGTGGAATTGGTCTCGCGATCGGACTCAAGGCAGCGACCGAGGGTGCAAATATCGCTATTGCAGCAAAGACAGTCGAACCGCATCCAAAGCTTGAGGGCACCATTCACACCGCGGCCGCGGAAATTGCAAAGGCCGGCGGACGCGCACTGCCCCTGGCGGTGGATGTGCGCGACGACACGGCCGTGCAGGCGGCGCTCGATGAGACCGCGGATAAATTCGGCGGCATTGACATTGTCGTTAACAATGCCAGCGCGATTCAGCTTACATCAGTCGCGGCGACCGACATGCGCCGCTACGACCTGATGCAGCAGATCAATGCCCGCGGCACCTTCATGGTCTCGAAATTTGCCATGCCGTATCTCCTGCGCGCGGAAAATCCGCACATCTTGATGCTGTCGCCGCCGCTCGACATGGCCGAGAAGTGGTTTGCGCCCCATACCGGTTACTCGATGGCTAAATTCGGCATGAGTCTTGTGGTGTTGGGGCTTGCAGGCGAGTTGCGCGGGAAGGTCGCAGTCAATGCGCTGTGGCCGCGCACCACAATCGCGACCGCCGCAATCAAGAACCTTCTCGGTGGCGACGTAATGATGCGCCGCTCGCGCAAGCCTGAGATTCTGGCCGAGGCTGCCTGCCGTATTTTCCAAAAACCCAAAACTTTTACAGGGAACTTCCTGATCGACGATACTTTTCTGGCCGGCGAAGGCGTCAAAGATTTTGACCAATACCGCGTCGATCCCGCCCAGCCATTACAGGTGGATTTCTTCGTACCCGCCGCGAGTCTGCCGCCGAACGGCGTCAGTCTCGACGCAAAATCGCGGTAAGGACTTCCACGAGGGCCTGTGAGCGTTTAAATCTAGCCGATGTCCACTCTTCTCCTCAGTCATCCCGCCTGCCTAAACCATCTCACGCCCGCAGGTCATCCGGAGCGGCCGGACCGCCTGCGTGCGATTGAGCAGGTATTGGAGGACGAAAAATTTCAATCCCTGGCGCGCGTTGAAGCTCCCCTAGGTACAGATGACATTATCGCGCTCTGCCATCCGATGGATTACATCGAAGCGATCCGCGACGCCTCCCCTTCGGAGGGCCTGGTACGTCTTGACGCCGACACAGCAATGTCGCCGGGCAGCTTCCAAGCGGCACTGCGTGCCGTCGGCGGTGCCAAGCTAGCGGTTGACGAGGTGATGTCGGGCAAGGCAGCGAATGCTTTCGTTGCCACCCGTCCACCGGGACACCACACTGAAAAAGCGAGGCCGATGGGCTTTTGTCTCTTTAACAATGCGGCGATCGCGGCACGGTATACGCAGACAGCGCACGGCGCCGAGCGTGCGGCAATTGTCGACTTCGATGTGCACCACGGCAACGGCTCACAAGATATTTTCTGGTCAGATAAGAGCGTTATGTACTGCTCTACCCATGAGATGCCTCTTTATCCCGGCACCGGAGCAGTCGGGGAACGCGGTGAATTCAACACCATTGTCAACGCACCGCTATCGGCGGGTGACGGCGGCGAGGCATTCCGCGAGGCATTCGAGACCGTGATCCTTCCACGCTTGCGCGAATTCAGACCCGATATTCTGATCATCTCGGCCGGATTTGACGCGCACACCCGCGACCCGCTCGCCAATTTGAATTTGGTGGAGGCGGACTATTCCTGGGTGACCAAAAAGCTGATGGAAATCGCTGATACAAGTGCCAATGGGCGCGTCGTCTCATTGTTGGAAGGCGGCTATGATTTGCAAGGCTTGTCGCGTTCGGTCGCCGCCCACGTCACCGCGCTGATGCACGGCTAAGAAATTCGCGCTATCCTTGATCTACTGTCGCTTCTTCACGAATCGCCGGGCAAAGACATGGCCGAGAACAACAACGCTGACGTCAAGAAGATGCCCTTCGAACGGGCCATTGAAGAGCTGGAATCGATCGTCAAACGACTGGAAGAGGGCAAAGTCCCACTTGAGGAATCGGTTGCAATCTACGAACGCGGCGAGGCGCTGAAGAGGCGATGCGAGGAGCTATTGCGTCAGGCGGAGGCGCGCGTGGAAAAAATTACACTTGACGCCAGCGGCAAACCGACCGGCAGTGAACCGCTCGATGTGGATTGATGCAGTTTGCGAGATGCGCGACGTTTGATGGCCAAATAGGCGGCAAAAAAGCATCTTTTGTAGAATTGCCCGCAATGGCAATTTTGGTGTAAGTCACTTGGCCCTGCCGGTTTTTGGGCGCTTTTGCCCCAAGTTTGTTGGAGTTGCTCTTGTCCGAGGTTTCCAGAACGCAACTGCTTGACCGCATCCATTTCCCGCGCGACCTCAAGAATCTGTCTGCTGAGCAGCTTAAGCAGGTCGCCGATGAGCTAAGATCAGAGACTATTGATGCGGTCGCCAAGACCGGTGGCCATCTGGGCGCGGGCCTCGGCGTAGTCGAGTTGACGGTAGCGCTGCACTACGTGTTTGACACCCCCACCGACCGCTTGATCTGGGATGTCGGCCACCAGAGCTATCCGCACAAAATTCTCACCGGCCGGCGCGACCGTATCCGCACATTGCGTCAGGGCGGCGGGCTTTCCGGCTTCACAAAGCGCGCCGAGAGCGAATACGACCCATTCGGCGCTGCCCATTCCTCCACTTCGATCTCGGCCGCCCTTGGCATGGCAGTGGCGCGCGATCTCGAAGGAAAGAAAAACAACGTTGTTGCCGTCATCGGCGACGGGGCAATGTCGGCGGGTATGGCTTACGAAGCCATGAACAATGCTGGTGCGCGTAATGAACGGCTGATCGTTATTCTCAACGACAATGACATGTCGATTGCACCGCCCGTTGGTGCGATGTCGGCCTATCTCGCTCGGCTGATCTCCGGCAGAACCTACCGGACGCTGCGCGATATCGGAAAACAGCTCGCGCGGCATCTCCCGAAATTTTTCGAGGAGAAGGCCGGACGCGCCGAAGAATTTGCACGAGGGTTTTGGACTGGCGGCACGTTGTTCGAGGAGCTCGGATTCTATTATGTGGGCCCCATCGACGGTCACAACCTTGACCATTTGCTCCCGGTGCTTCGTAACGTGCGTGACGCCGAGGCCGGACCAATCCTCGTCCATGTCGTGACACAAAAGGGTAAAGGTTACGCGCCGGCGGAAACCTCCGCCGACAAATATCATGGCGTGGTCAAATTCGATGTCGCCACCGGCGCGCAGGCGAAATCAAAATCTCTTGCGCCGCAGTACACCAAAGTGTTCGGCGAAAGTTTAATTAAAGAGGCGCGCAAAGATGCAAAGATCGTGGCCATCACTGCAGCAATGCCGTCCGGCACCGGCGTCGACCTCTTCGCGAAAGAATTCCCTGATCGCAGTTTCGATGTCGGTATTGCGGAACAACATGCGATAACTTTTGCTGGCGGCCTTGCAGCCGAAGGCTTCAAGCCATTTGCCGCAATCTATTCGACCTTTCTGCAACGCGCCTATGACCAGGTGGTGCACGACATCGCGATCCAGCGCCTCCCTGTTCGCTTCGCCATCGATCGCGCCGGCCTCGTCGGCGCCGACGGACCGACCCATGCCGGCGCATTCGACGTCACCTATCTTGGCTGCCTTCCTGGCTTTGTTCTGATGGCGGCGGCGGACGAGGCCGAACTTGTGCATATGGTTGCAACGGCTGTCGCGATCGACGATCGACCGAGCGCGCTACGCTATCCACGCGGCGAAGGTCTCGGTGTGCCGATGCCCTCGGAAGGCAACCCGCTCGAAATCGGCAAAGGCCGCATTATACAGGAAGGCCACAAGGTGGCACTGCTGTCATACGGCACGCGACTTGGCGAATGCCTTAAGGCGGCCAAGGAGCTTACGGCACTTGGACTGTCGACTACGATTGCCGACGCGCGTTTTGCCAAGCCTCTCGATGTTGATCTGGTGATGCGCCTGGCGCGCGAGCATGAGGTGCTGGTCACCATCGAGGAAGGAGCTATCGGCGGGTTTGGGACTTACGTCATGCAAGCATTGGCCGAACAAGGTCTTCTCGATCACGGCATGCGTGTGCGGTGCATGGTCCTTCCGGACCGGTTCATCGATCAGGATACGCCTGCCGCCATGTATGCCCAGGCCGGCCTCGACGCGCGCGCCATTGTCGCCAAAGTGTTCGAAGCCTTGGGTAAGGACGTCAATGCCGAGACCGTAAAGCTCGCCTAAGGGCGATCAGGGTTTCTTCCGACGCGGCACCTTTTTCCCCTCTCTGCGTGCTTCCGAGAGGCCGATGGCTATGGCTTGTTTACGGCTCGTGACCCTCTTGCCGCTGCGGCCGCTTCTGAGCGTTCCCTTTTTGCGTTTCCGCATTGCGCGTTCAACGTCTTTCGACGCACCCTTTGAATATTTGCGTGCCATGCTATTTCTCCTCAGACAGATTGATCGTTTCGGCCTTTGCAGAGCGACCAATGCTGCTAACCATTGTGTGTGAAATTTTGTTCCGCGGTCAAACTTTCAGGGTGCCGCGATGGTTCTGTCCATGAAAACACCGCGCCAGCGTGCCGATCGCCTCCTGGTCCAACGCGGCATATTCGAAAGCCGCGGAAAGGCGCAGGCCGCAATCGACGCGGGCCTCGTCACGGCCAACGAAAGGCTTGTCAGCAAGGCCTCCGAGGAAATCCCAACTGACTCGCGACTACGGGCGACCGCGGCGCATCCTTACGTGTCGCGCGGTGGCGTCAAGCTCGCGGCGGCACTCGATCATTTTCGGTTTGATCCGAGGAATCGCGTCTGCCTTGACGTCGGTTCATCGACCGGCGGGTTCACGCAGGTTTTGCTGAACCGCCGGGCAAGGCGCGTCTACGCGGTCGACGTGGGTCGTGGACAGTTGCACGAAACATTGCGCGCCCGGCCCGAGGTCGTTTCGCTGGAAACCACCGACATTCGCGACTTGTCCCCCGCCCGGTTCGATGAACTGCCGGATCTCGTTACCATCGATGTCAGCTTTATTTCTCTCAGACTGGTCCTGCCATCTGCGATGGCGCTCGCCAAAACGCCCGCCCAACTCATCGCGCTCATTAAACCTCAATACGAGGTTGGCGCCGGCGGTACTAAGAAAGGTATCGTACGCGAGCCGACCGTTCATGCTGCTGTCTGCGATGATATCGCCAAATTTGCCGTCTCGCTCGGATGGCGTGTGATCGAAACAATCCCCTCACCGATCGACGGCCGAGACGGCAACACCGAATTCCTGCTCGGAGCGGCGCGTGACTGAACAATTTCATATAGTCCGGCTGGGTCATCGCGGGGATGGAATTGCAGACACGCCCGAAGGGCCCATCTACGTGCCGTATACGCTGCCGGGCGAGACGGTTACCGTCGAACCAGTTGCCGGCCATCCCGACCGCAGGCATCTGGTGCATGTCGACAAAGCGAGCCACGAACGTACCGAAGCCCTCTGCAAGCATTTCGGAGCCTGCGGCGGCTGCGCGTTGCAGCACTGGTCGCTGGCCGAATACCACCTTTGGAAGCGATCGCTGGTGGTACAGGCAATGGAGCAGGCAAGTGTGATCGCGCCGGTTAGTGACCTGATCGACGCGCATGGCGCGGGGCGCCGGCGAGCCGTGTTTCACGCGCGGCGCGGCACGCATGACATCCTGGAGGTCGGCTTCACTGCACCGCGTGCCCATCACCTCGTCGCCATCGACAAATGCCCTGTCTTGGCGCCCAGCCTTGACGGCGCATTGCCGGTTGCCTGGGCCATTGCCGATGCCCTCAAGCCCGCCGGCAAGCCACTTGATATTCAAACAACTGCGACCGATTCAGGTCTTGATATCGACGTTCGCGGGTCGGGTGCGCTTACAGCCGATCGTTTGAGTTCGCTGGCGAGGGTCGCCGCGGCTCACAATCTTGCTCGTCTCACCCGCCATGGCGAACTGGTCGCACAGCGTGAGCAGCCCCGGTTGCAGGTGGGTCGTGCCCAGGTGCCGCTGCCGCCGGGGGCTTTTCTTCAGGCAACGGCTGAGGGCGAAAACACACTGGCACAGCTTGTCGTAGGCCATGTCGGCAAAGCCAAACAGATTGCAGACCTGTTTGCAGGCATCGGCACATTTGCACTGCGGCTGGCCGAACGTGCGCGCGTCAGCGCCGCCGATAGCGATGCCGCCATGATCAAGGCCTTGGAACGCGCTGTCTCGACCACATCGGGATTAAAGCCGGTTGAGACCCAGACGCGTGACCTGTTCCGGCGTCCGTTCGTGGCGAGCGAACTCAAAGTCTTTGATGCTGTCGTATTCGATCCGCCGCGCCAGGGGGCCGAGGCGCAATCGCGTGAACTCGCGAAAAGTACGGTGCCGGTTGTGGTCGCCGTGTCCTGCGACGCCGCGACGTTCGCACGCGATGCCAAAATATTGCTCGGCGGCGGCTACAGACTTGCAACTGTCGTTCCGGTCGACCAGTTCCGCTATTCCCACCATGCGGAAATCGTCGGAAAATTCGTGCGGTGACTTTGCTACTGAAAGTCGATACCCCCGCCCCAGCGCTCCTGCCAAAGCTTCTCACCGATGGTGCATGACATGCGCGGCGCCTGTGACGAGGTCGGGATCACCTTTGCATCCGGCTGCCGCCCGGCTATCTCCAGCACCAGTTTGGTCCGCGTTGCCTCGATGAACTTCTCACGTTCGCGAATTGGGACGACAAAAGCACCTGGACCACCAATCACGCAGTCTTCGTAGTAAACGTCGAGGTCTTCAATATCCATCGTCCCGACGTAAGGCCGCTTGAGCATGATTGGCAGACCGTTAATCGTGATGCCCGCGGCCAGCACCTCGTCGCGCATCGGCGTAACCAGCGGGCCGGCATTATTGGCGCCGTCGCCGGACACATCGATCACGCGGCGGAAGCCTTTATAGCCGCTCTCATCAAACAGTGGCTTGCCGAAGCGGAGCGCGCCAGAGATTGAGGTGCGCGAGGCGCGCCGATATGGCGCGCGCGCAATTTCCGCTGCGACGGCGTCGGCGGCCTCCGGCCCGTCTATCAATCGCCACGGCACGATGACCTTCTGGTCGAATTGACCCGCCCATTCAAAATAGGTGATAGCGATCTTGCCGTTTGCACCCTGACGCAACGCCTGCAGAAACTCTTTTGAGGTGAGAGCGAGAATGTAACCTTCCCGTTGCAGCGCCTGCTCCTCCGGATCCATTGAATAGGAGACGTCGACCGCAATTACGAGTTCGACATCGACGGGAATTGCGCTGGCGCGCGTGTCGGCAAACTGCCGCATGGTTGGGGCGGCGGACGCTGCCAGCGCAAATCCCAAAGCCGCGATGGCTGCGGTGATAGTCAGATTTCGAGAGCGGCGCCGCATACACGAATGCTGGCACGCAGCACGGGCGAAAAAAAGACCACTCTTCAACCCTCGATCGGCTCGGTGCCCACGATCTCGATACCAAAGCCCCCAAGGCCCACGTACGTGCGTTTGCTCGAGGTCAGCAGGCGAATCGAGGAGATTCCGAGGTCCTTGAGAATCTGCGCGCCCAGGCCGATTTCGCGCCACTGGCGAGAGCGGGCTGCATCAGTGCCGGAATCGCCGTGCGGAATTTCGGCCACCGGAACCCCCGCCGTGCCATCCCGCAGGTAAACGATAACGCCCCGGCCCGCGGCCTTGAAGCGCGCAAGCGACGCACGCAGCGATTTGGCGCCCCCGAAAACGTCGCCAATAACGTCGGCGCGATGCAGCCTCGCCAACACGCCTTTCCCATCGCCGATCGCGCCGTAGACAAACGCCATGTGATGGACCCGATCAAACGGGGTGACGTATGCATAACCGCGCAGCGTGCCGATATCTGAGGAAAGCGAGAACTCGCCGACGCGTTCCACCAGTTTGTCACTTCGCTGTCGGTACGCGATGAGCTCGGCAATGGAGACTTGCGCCAGTTTGTGCTTTTGCGCGAAGGCCATGACTTCGGGCCCTCGCATGACCGAGCCATTGTCATTCATCAGCTCAGCAAGCACCCCGACCGGCGGAAGTGAGGCCAGACGGCAAAGATCGACACAAGCCTCGGTATGGCCGGAACGCATCAGTACTCCACCCGCGCGGGCGACCAGCGGAAAAACGTGACCGGGGCGCACAAAATCAGCGGCTCCACTGTTCCCATTGGCAAGTGCACGCACGGTGTTGCACCGCTCTTCCGCCGAAATGCCCGTGGTCAAACCATGGCGGACATCGACCGAGACGGTAAAAGCAGTGCCCAGCGGCGCCTCGTTGTCGGCCACCATCGGCTCGAGGTGCAATCGGCGTGCTTGATCGGCGTCGAGCGGAGCGCAGACAATCCCAGACGTATTGCGAATGATAAATGCCATCTTGTCGGGCGTGCAATGCGAGGCCGCGATAAAGAGATCGCCCTCGTTTTCGCGGTCGTCGTCGTCGGTAACGACCACGATTTCGCCTTTGGTGAAGGCCTTTATTGCGGCTTCGACGCGGCTGTGGCTATCGAGCAAAGCTCTACCTCGGAGGCGGATCTACGCGCCAGGTCTGAACGGCCACGCCGTCCCCTCGCCGACTTGGCCGCGATGCATCAGATAGTGGTCGGCCAGCACGCATGCCACCATCGCCTCCCCGATCGGTACCGCGCGGATGCCTACACAGGGATCGTGCCGTCCTTTGGTGACAACCTCAGTATCACGGCCATACCGGTCTACAGTTTTACGCGGCGTCAAGATCGACGAGGTCGGCTTCACCGCGAAGCGGGCAACAATTGCTTGTCCGGTCGATATGCCGCCGAGAATGCCGCCCGCATGGTTTGACAGAAAAAGCGGCTTGCCGTCATTGCCCATACGCATCTCGTCGGCATTCTCGATGCCACTCATTGCCGCGGTGGCAAAGCCGTCGCCTATCTCTACCCCCTTGACCGCGTTGATACCCATCAGCGCAGAAGCGAGATCTCCGTCGAGCTTGGCATAGACCGGTGCGCCGAGGCCTGCCGGTACGCCTTCGGCAAGAACCTCAATCACGGCGCCGCAGGACGAGCCCTCCTTGCGCACACCGTCTAGGTATTGCTCGAAGAACTTGGCCTGTTTTGCATCGGGGCAGAAAAACGGATTCTTGCCAATTTCGTCCCAGTCCCACCGCGACCGGTCGATCTTGTGCGGCCCCATCTGGACCAATGCGCCACGCACGCTAAGGCCCGGAACAATCTTGCGCGCGATGGCACCAGCGGCAACACGTGCAGCGGTCTCTCGCGCAGAGGCGCGCCCGCCGCCGCGATAGTCGTGGATGCCATATTTGACATCATAGGTGTATCCGGCATGTCCGGGCCGGTATTTGTCCTTGATATCGGAGTAATCCTTCGAGCGCTGATCGACGTTCGCGATCATGAGCATGATCGGCGTCCCCGTGGTGACCTGTTCGCCACTGCGCTCGTCGGTGAACACACCCGACATTATCTTTACCGCATCCGGCTCCTGCCTCTGGGTGGTGAAACGCGATTGCGCGGGCCGGCGTCGATCGAGTTCGCGCTGGATATCGTCCTGCTTGAGCGGAATCCGCGGCGGACAGCCGTCCACCACGCAGCCGATAGCCGCCCCGTGGCTCTCGCCAAAGCTGGTAAACCGGAAAAGATGGCCGAAAGTATTGAACGACATTGCGGTTCCACGGTTGCCCGGTTTGGTAACGCGCGCTCTGGCGCCGGTCAATTAAACGACCCTTGGGTGATCGTGTGAGTATTTGGCGCTTCGGCTTCGCATCCACTTTCGTCGCCGCGGCACCGCGCGCTGAATAGACGTTCACATCGCTGAACAGCAGTTAATGAGAAGCTGAATGCCCGTTAAGCTACGGAAAAATAAGAGCTTTTCCGATTTTTAATTTGACCGTCAGTTTTGGGATCAGCTATTCATACGACGCTGGGTAGGGGGAAGCTCGGAGTCAAAAAATCCCGCGCGACAGAAAACGCTGTCAACTCCCGCCACAAGTGCATCGATCCATGAGGACAAACACAATGCGCAAGATCACTACTATCGCTGCAGCGCTCGGCTTCTTCCTGGCCGCCGGCGCAACGTCTTTCGCAGCGACCGTCGACACTACCGCGATCGAACTCGCCGCCAAAAAGAAGGTCGACTGCAAAGACCCGAAGAACGCCGACAACAAGGCCTGCAAGAAGATGGATAAGAAGGCCGATCTCGGCTCGGTCACCTTCTCAGCCAAGAAGAAGGTCGACTGCAAAGATCCGAAGAACGCCGATAACAAAGCCTGCAAAAAGATGGACAAGAAGTAGTCGTCGCGTTATTCGCGCCTACGAACGGCCGGACCCGAAGTCCGGCCGTTTCGCTTTATTCGGGCGGTTTGCGTGTCGTTCAGGTGTAGCGCGTAAGCCGGTCTCCTTCGAACAAATAAACGACGCCCTGCGCGATATCGATGAGGGGCGCCGCAGCCGGCTTGGCGATACCAAGATGGGCAATGAGACCGCGCGCCGTGCCGCCGTGCGCAACGGCCACGGTGTCACGCGTAAGGGTCTGATGCCATTCTCGCATGCGTTCCGATACGGCCTCGTAACTCTCGCCGCCTGGTGGCACAAAATGCCATTTATCTTGCTCGCGTGCCGCAATCCGCGAAGGATCGCGCGTATGCAGTTGAGCGATTGTGAACCCTTCCCAATCGCCGAATGAAATTTCGGAGAGTCGCGCTTCCAGGCGGTAGCCCTCCGGCGGCAGGCCGAGTGGCGGACGCATCAGCTCCATCGTCTCGCGGGCGCGTTCGAGAGGGCTCGACACGTAATCGACATCGGCGGGATTGCAGCCATCGCGCGCGAACAAATCGCGCAGGATTTCGCCACAATGGGCAGCCTGCGCACGGCCATTCGCGTTGAGCGGCACGTCATGACGGCCCTGCAGACGGCCGGCCACGTTCCAATCGGTCTCTCCGTGGCGAATGTAATAAATCGTCGGTGGCGGCCTTGCCGTCTCAGCCATCACTCGTTCTTGCCGACCGCAATATCCGGCGCATCCGGATGCTTGATACCGACGATGTGATAGCCGGCGTCGACGTGATGGATTTCGCCGGTAACGCCGCTGGACATGTCCGACAGGAAATAGACACCAGCTTTTCCGACTTCTTCCAGGGTGAGATTGCGCCGCAGCGGCGTATTGTATTCGTTCCACTTCAATATATAGCGGAAGTCGCCGATGCCGGAGGCGGCAAGCGTTTTCAACGGTCCCGCTGATATCGCGTTGACACGGATGTTCTTGCTGCCGAGATCGGCGGCAAGATATCGCACCGACGATTCAAGGGCGGCTTTGGCGAGGCCCATCACGTTGTAGTGCGGCATCCATTTCTCGGCACCGTAATAGGTCATCGTGAGCAGCGAACCGCCATTCGTCATCAGCTTTTCTGCCCGCTGGGCAAGGGCTGTGAAAGAATAGCAACTCACGACCATGGTCTTGACGAAGTTGTCCTCGGTCGTATCGACGTAACGGCCATCGAGCTGGTCCTTGTCCGAGAAGGCAATGGCATGCAGCAGAAAATCGAGTGAGCCCCAGGCCGATTTCACGGCCGAGAATACCGCGTCCATAGAGGCCGGTTCGGTCACATCGCAATGGCCAACCACGAGGCCATCGACCTCTTCGGCCAACGGCTCGACGCGCTTTTTCAACGCGTCGCCTTGATAGGTGAAAGCAAGGTCGGCGCCTTGGTCGCGGCACGCACGGGCGATGCCCCAGGCGATCGAGCGGTTATTGGCCACGCCCATGATCAGCCCGCGTTTGCCACGCATCAGCCCCGAATTTTCCGGCATGCGGTTCCTGTCTTGGCCGGTTAACGCCGGCCGCCTCCTATGGCACAGGGTCTTTTGACCAGCAAGCAAAGCACCCTGCACCGCTTTTGTCGTTGTTATTTCAATTCATTTTCGGGAATATGATGCGGGGTTGTGGGGTTTTTCAGACAATTGGCGATGCCGGACCTCTGTTCGGCGACAAGCGCGGACAGAGGGACCTGCGGTCCCTCCCCGCATGGCAAGTAAAGGGAGAGCCGCATTGGCCTCGTTCCGTCAGAACGTCGAAGCGACGATACCCGCGCTGAGACGCTATGCCCGGGCGCTGACACGCGACTCCGACATCGCCGATGACCTGGTGCAGGACACCTTGGTACGGGCATTGCGGTCGGAGCACCTGTTTCATGGTGGCGACGTGCGCAGCTGGCTGTACACGATCCTGACCAACCTCAATCGCAACCGGCTGCGCTCGCTGGCGCGCCGCCCGGCTCTGTCGCCGATCGAGGATAATGACGCTCCGGACCTTGCCGGACCGGAAGCGGGCGGGCGGGATATCGAACGCGCGCTCGCCACGTTGGTGGAGGACCAGCGTAACGCACTGCTTCTCGTGGTGCTTGAAGGGCTGAGCTACCGCGAGGTGGCAGAGGTGCAAGGTGTGCCGATTGGCACTGTGATGTCGCGTCTGGCGCGTGCGCGCGTACAGATCAAAAGTTATCTCGACGGCGGGCGCCCCGCGCTCCGCCGCGTGAAATGAGAGAGAAAGAGAGAAGGTGAACCCATGATCGATCGCGATTCACCCGTGACCGAGGATGAACTGCACGCCTATATCGACGGCCAATTGCCGGCCGATCGCAAGGAGGCCGTGGCCGCCTGGCTTGCCCAACATCCCGAACAGGCCGCGTTGGTCGCCTCCTGGCGCGCACAGGCCGAGAGCATCCGGGCGCGTTACGGCGCCATCGTCGAAGAGCCGGTACCGGAACGGCTCAAGCTCGACCAGGTGCTTAAATACGACCGGGCCAATGGGCGATCCTGGGCGGCAATGGTTGCCGCCGCAGCGGTCGTGGCGTTCATTGTCGGCGGCACGGCCGGCTGGTTGGCGCGTGGAGCGTCCGCTGCTTCGCCTGCCGGCTTCGACCTGTTCGCGTCGGAAGCGCTCGATGCATACAAGCTCTATGTCGTCGAGGTGCGTCATCCGGTTGAAGTGCCGGGGAGCGAGCGGGCGCACATGACGCAATGGCTCTCGAAACGGCTCGGCGAGGATTTGCGCGTGCCTGACCTGCAGCCGATTGGGCTGAAGCTGGTCGGCGGCCGGCTTCTTCCCGGTCCGACCGGAGCGGCCGCCTTCTATATGTATGAAAGCCCGTCCGGCGAGCGCTTTACGATCTACTGCGCCAAGGCGGACGAGCAGCAGACGGCGCTGCGCTACACCAGCGAGGAGCAATTTGCTGCGTTCTACTGGGTCGACAGCAAGATCGCCTATGTGGTGAGCGGTCCTGCCGACCGCGACCGGCTCGAGAGCGTGACCAAGAACGTTTACGAGCAGGTCGACAAAGGGGCGGCGAAGAAGTCGTAACGACAGCGGTCAGTCGAGGTCTTCACGCGGATCGTAAGGCTTTTTCTCGCGCCACTTCTTCATGAGTTCCTTGAACTCGTCGTCAACTCGTTCAGGCAGAACGATGCGAACGGTCGCGAGCAAGTCGCCGGCCCCGCTTTTTGCCTTGAGGCCCTTGCCCTTGAGGCGGAAGGTCCGCCCGGAATTGGTCCCGGCGGGAATGGCCAATTCCACCGCGCCGTCGAGTGTGGGAACGCGCACCTTCCCGCCAAGCGTCGCCTCGTAGAGCGTAATCGGCAGATCGAGCCGCAAGTCGGCGCCGTCCGGCTTGAACAGCGGATGCGGCGCAACGTTGATCGTGATCAGGGCATCTCCCGCCCTGCTGGATGCGCTCGGCCAACCCTGGCCTTTCAGGCGGATCTGCTGCCCGCTCGCAATTCCTGCTGGGATCTTGACCTCGACGTCCTTGCCGGTCGGCAGATGCACGCGGGTCTTGGTGCCCTTGGCAGCATCGGCGAGTGTGATCGTCAGCGACGCGTGCAGGTCCTGCCCTGCGCCGCTCGCCGCGGCAAAATCCTCTGCCTCGAAATGCGAACCGAAATCGCGCGTCGCGCCGGCACGACCGCCGAACATCCCGCGTAACAGATCCTCGAAGCCCGCGCCGCCGCTTGCGTTCGCCGAACGCCGGAAGCCATCGGGGCCAAAGCTGAAACTCTCGAAATGTGCGCCGCCGCCACCCGGGCCGCGTCCGCCGCCGGGCTGCGGGCCGTATCCTTCAAAGCCCTGGAAGCGCGGCTTGCCCTCGGCGTCGATCTCGCCGCGATCGAAAGCCTTGCGCTTGTCGCTGTCGCCGGCGATCTCGTACGCGGCATTGAGCTCGGCAAAGCGCGAGGCCGCTTTCGGATCGTGCTTGTTGGCGTCGGGGTGCAGTTTTTTCGCAAGGCTCCGATAGGCACTCTTGATATCGGCCTCGCTCGCACCTTTCGAAACCCCCAGGACCTCGTAGGGGTCGCGCATCGTATCCAGACTCCTGTGAATTCCCTGCCCGCGAAATGCCGGCGATCCGACATTATCAATGTGGGGTTCCGGCGCGATAGATGCAACGCGACTGCAACACCCCGCCCGCGCGCAGGCAAGCGCGATCTACGACCGCTTCCACGGCTTGAGGGAGCGCACTTCCCAGGCGCCCTGCTGCTTGCAGGCTTCACCCTGCAGCCAGGACTGCGAGCTCCCCGACACGAAGCTCGCCAGGAAATCGCGGCAGGTTTGGCCGTCCATGGTGTAGGCGGAAGCAATCGGGGTAATGGTGCCGCGCGCGCCGGTGCCCGGATTTTCCCAAGGCATGCTGGTGTCCTTCTCGCCGCGGCTGAGCACGGCGGTGACGGCGGCGCGCGCATAAGCGAGATCGGCGGCCGGCGGCAGCTGAGCCAATTCCTTCGGGTCGGGCGGAGATTCAATAGAACTGGTGCGGTCCGACTTGTCGCCAAACATCGAGTCGAACTCACCGGACAGGCTGCACCCGCCGCCGCACAGCGACAATGCAAGCCCGCTTGCGACCGTCACGCCGCGCCATAGGCGCGGCCGTTCGCATCCACTATAAAGGCGACGATATCGACGGGTACCAACCACGCAAAGCACCCCAGAAGATGTCCGACACGGCACCGATTCAACACCCGAGTTGGTTAACGACTGGTGATTTCACCACCGCCGATGAGCCCTTGCGGCTATTTACCGCCTGGCTGACCGAGGCGACGGCCACCGAGCCACGTGATCCGACCGCCATGACGCTCGCCACCGTCGATTCCGAGGGCCTCCCCAATGCGCGGATGGTCCTTCTCAAGGGCGTCGATGAGCGCGGATTCGTGTTCTACACAAACATGGACAGCAAAAAGGGGCAGGAATTGGACGCCCAACGGCAGGCGGCGCTGGTGTTCTACTGGAAGTCGGTCAACCGTCAGGTGCGTGTGCGCGGTACCGTCGAACGCGTTACCGACGCGGAGGCGGACACCTATTTCGCCTCGCGCCCCAAGCAGGCGCAGATCGGCGCCTGGGCGAGCAAGCAATCAGCCCCGCTCGAGAGCCGGCTCGCCTTCGAGAAAGCTGTTGCAGTTTATGCCGCCAAATACGCAATCGGCGCCGTGCCACGGCCACCGAACTGGTCCGGCTACCGGATCGTGCCGCTCTCGATCGAGTTCTGGCAGGAACGCCCGTTTCGTCTCCACGACCGCATCGAGTTCAAACGCGATCATCCGGGCGCACCGTGGAACAAGACGCGGCTTTATCCGTAAGCTAGCATCAAGCTTCTGATCGCACGCTAGAACCATTCCAGACACCGCATGCCGAACTCGCAAACGAACCAGCCACGCCGCACGCTGCTCCTCACTGGAGCAAGCCGCGGCATCGGCCACGCGACGGTCAAGCGCTTTTCGGCCGCCGGTTGGCGCGTCATCACCTGCTCACGCCATCCGTTTCCGGAGAATTGCCCGTGGGAAGCCGGCCCCGAGGATCACATTCAGGTCGATCTGGCAGATGAAGCCAATACGGTCGCGGCGATCGAGGAAATCAAGCGGCGGATCGAGGGCCATGAGCTGCACGCGCTGGTCAACAACGCGGCGATCTCGCCAAAGGCCGATGGCGGCAAGCGGCTCGGCTCGCTCGATACATCCATTGATGTCTGGCACCATGTGTTCCAGGTCAATTTCTTTGCCCCGATCATGCTGGCTCGCGGACTGGTGAACGAACTCAAAGCCGTCAAAGGCTCGGTGGTGAATGTCACCTCGATCGCTGGCTCGCGCGTGCATCCTTTCGCCGGCGCGGCCTATGCAACCTCGAAAGCGGCGCTCGCCTCGCTGACACGCGAGATGGCGTCGGATTTTGGCCGGCTCGGTATCCGCGTCAACGCCATCGCGCCGGGTGAAATCGACACGCCGATCCTCTCGCCTGGGACGGAGAAGATCGTCGAGCAGATACCGTTGCAGCGGCTCGGCACACCCGACGAGGTGGCCAAGATTATCTACGTGCTGTGTACAGACACGAGTTCGTACGTGAACGGCGCAGAAATTCACATCAATGGCGGACAGCATGTGTGAGTCCGCGTTGTAACCCAGGTCTGCAGCGCATCACTAATGTGCTGCGCTGCGCCCGGGACACGTATTCCCTTTCGCCAGGGCAAGCGTCATCACCCGTGTTCTTTGCGGCGCCGGGTACGCCGTGGTCCCTTTTCTTAGCCCCCCGCAAATGCGAGGGGATGGCGCGCCAGGTGGCGCAACCATTGTTCTTGAGTGCCGCGCTCCCGCTCGAGAAACGCGGGCGCCTCCCGGCGCGCCATCACGGCGTTCTCCTTCCGGCATCGGCCGCGCTTTGCGGGGGATTTCGCACACCGTGCTTGTCCGCCGTCAGCCATGCTCCTGGCGGGCAGCCCG
>Ga0335080_10000166_pt1 | contig 57672 bp, 40 predicted proteins | sample Lox_Sample_34_FD_206720 | JGI IMG/M metagenome (GOLD analysis project Ga0335080, IMG submission 206720) | Soil microbial communities from Loxahatchee National Wildlife Refuge, Florida, United States - Lox_Sample_3.4 | ecosystem: Environmental > Terrestrial > Soil > Wetlands | place: USA... | reverse complement strand
GCGGAACATCCGACCAGTACCGTGAGAACCGCTAGATTCAGAAACCTGAATGCTCGCATTGACATCCTCCAAGGCAATCCTCGTTGGCTTTGATTTTTCGCCGCCATCCTGTTTCTCACGCAGGTCGCAGGATTGCTGGTTTGGGATGCCTGTCCTGTCGTCGGGCGAACTGGGGATTATTCGGTAGAGTCGGGCTTGTGACCTCTGTATGTCTTGGTGCCCCTAAGTGTTGGCATCGCGGCAGGCGATCGGCGGCAGCACAAGGCCCACATGCCCGTGACGAGTTCCGTTAAGGGTCAGTTGCTCGGCCCTGTGGGTTGCTTGGCCAGCCGCAGGCTATTCACGACCACCAAAACACTCGATAGCCACATCGCTCCAGCCGCGAGAATTGGATTGAAAATGCCAGCGATGGCAAGGGTAATACCGATCGCATTGAAAAAAAATGCCCAGAAGAGATTTTGGCGAACTATGCGAATTGTTTTTGAGGCCAGCGCGAAGATTTCCGGAATTCTATTGAGAGAGCCTTTCATCAGCACGACGGCGGCGGCTTTCATGGCGATATCGGCACCCGAGCCCATGGCAATCCCTAGATCGGCTTGCGCTAAAGCAGGTGCATCATTGATTCCGTCGCCCACCATGGCCACAAGTGAGCCGGAGTCCTGCAGGCTTTTGATGAAGCCAGTTTTCTCTTCCGGAATAGCTTCCGACCGGTAATGATCGGCGCCGATCGAGGATGCGACCCATTGCGTCGTGGACTCCGAATCTCCTGAGACCACATATACCGAGATTTTCCTCTGTTTGAGATGGGCCACTAATTCTCGTGCATCGGCGCGAATGCGATCGCCAAACGCGGCCATGCCGAACAGCTCGCGATCCCATCCGAAAAAGGCGACTGTCTTACCCTCTATTTCCCAGCCACGAGCCTGTTGGTCGAGGTCGTGGGGGATAGGAATGTGTTCTTCCCATAGCAAGCGACGGCTTCCGATGAATACACGGCGTCCGCGGACGGTGCCAGTAATCGCCTTTCCCTTGTGAATCTCGATCGCGGACGCATCGACAAGAGGCATGCCTTCCGATTTCGCACAAGCGACGAAGGCTCGGCCCACGGGATGTTCGGAATATTGTTCTAACGACGCAAGCAGGGAAAGCACCTGATGGCGTGTTTCGGCGAAAGCGAACGCCTCGGATTCGCGCTCCAAGGCTTCACTTTGAGTTTCAGTTCCACCGGCGGGCACCAGCACAGGCCGTATGCATTCCTGCTTGCATAAGAAAAGATCAAGCAGGGACAAAATTCCTTCCGTTATGGTGCCGGTCTTATCGAGAACGACGGCGTCCATTTTGCGCAGAGCTTCGAGCACTTGACTATCGCGGAAAAGGACGCCGCTACTTGAGGCCGAGCCCAAGGCTGCCGTGATCGCAAGCGGCGTCGCCAACCCGAGTGCACACGGGCACGCGATGACCAGAACGGTGATGGCCCGCATCAGAGACGCTCCGAGGCTAACGTTACCCAGGAGCCAGAGCGCGAGGAAGGTCACGACGGCCAGAGCCACCACTGACGGCACGAACACTCGGGAAATGCGGTCGACGGTCTTTTCGAGCGGGGAACGTCGTGTCAATGCATCTTCAACCATTGCGACAAGCCGAGCCAGGGTTGAATCGGCCGCAGTGTGCACGGCGCGGATCTGGAGAATGCCATCCAGATTGACGCTGCCTGCCGCCACGCGGTCGCCAGGCCGTTTACCGACAGGGGTGGACTCACCTGTAAGGAGAGATTCATCGGTGTGCGATTCACCAGCAACGATGACCCCGTCGGCCGCGATGTTCTCTCCGGCTTTCGTCAAGAACAACTGCCCCGAATCGAGCGCATCGATGCTGGCAAAGTGCTCGCGACCGTTGGTCAACAGGCGGACTTTGTTCGGCATCCAGCGATGGAGTTGAGTAATCCTGCGCGATGCCCGGTCCTTGGCATTGCGTTCGATCACCTTGCCGCCCAACACGAGTACCACGATGACGCACGCGGTGTCGAAGTAAATGTGAGGATCACCTCGGAACGCCTGCACGACACTGAAAAAATAGGCGGTCAAAATGCCGAGACTGAGAAGGGTTTCAGCTCGGATCGTGCTGTTCCGCGCCCCTTTCCATGCCAGCCGAAGAATTGGATATCCGCTGTAGAAGACGACCGGCGTAGCAAGAGCCCAAACTACGAAAGGGATGAAACGGCGAACGCTGTCGGTGATGTGTTCGAAAAAGCTGATGTAGAAGGTCATGCTTAGATACATGACATTCATTAACAGAAATCCAGCTACCCCTAAACGAAGCAACATGGCCCGTTTTTCGGAGTCGTGTGACTCCAGGCCGGCGCGGAACTCTCGAGCCTCGTAGCCGAGGCGGTGAATGCGCTCGATGATGCGAAGGGGCGGGATATCCTGCGGATAATATCTGACTTTGACAAGGTCGGTGGCGAAGGAAGCTTCTACACTGCCAATTCCGGGAAGCCGGGCGAGGGCGTATTCGATTAGCCATGCGCAGGACGAGCACCACATGCCGCGCACCTGCAGAAGAAGTTCTTCGCCCGGGTTGTCATCCCGTCGTGGGACGGTACCGGCTGGCGCAGATGCCGCCGAATCAGGTTGTGAAATCAGTCCGAGCTCCAGGCTGCGCCGGAAAAGATCAGTCTCTTTAAAGTCTCGACCCGCTGCGCCACTCTCCGAGAGGATCAGATAGACGTTCATGCAACCCATGCAACAAAAGAACCGCTCCTGCTGGAGAATTAGCTGCGAGTAGGAGCGCCGTCCACAAGGCAGCCCACAGAGGTCGCAACTCTGCCCCGATGCTTGTCCGACATCAGTGCCCGGCATGAGTCGGTGTCGGTTGCGAGGCAACAGGCTTGCCGTTCTGGTCAAGCATGATCGGATTTGTGCGCTTGGTGACTACGTAGGTGAAGATCAAGATGCCGATGAACAGCGCAAAGACGAATCCAAGAAAATACGTAAGAAACGCTGTTTTCTTTCGATCGGGAAGGTTTGATGCCATAGCGATTGCACTCATACTGTCAGCTCCGTTCTGCGGACTACGCGGATTTGTGTCCCTTCATTCCGATAAATGGAGCTGGGCCGGCCTTGAAAGCCGGCCTTCTCCATGACTGATGATTCGCACCTCGAAACTAGTAGTTCGGGATGCCCAGCGCGCCGGCTAAAATCGTGCGGTGGCGCACTTCATCCACCAGCACGTTGGCGCCAAAGTTCAACACTGCTTTGGTTAAGATGTTCGACGCCAGCGTGCCATAGGCTTTCACGGCGCCATCTTCCCGGTCGTGTGCGAGGCGAAGAATATCTTTCTCGCTGTGCAGACGGCCGAAATCGTACTTCTTCTCTGGCCCTTTTGGTTCCACTCCCAGCGACTTGAGCACGCCGCTGATGCCATCGCGGTGATACTTGTGATCGCTCTGGAACGCAACCGCAGCGGCGAGCACGCCCGGGGACAGCAGCTTGCTCTCGGCCCCGCCCTGGTACGCGGCCACGGCTTCATGTTCCAAGTAAAGAGCCGCGGTCAGGATGCCCAGATCGCCTTCCTTCGATTGTGCATACAACTGTTTGGGGTTCCCGGTCAGCAGGAATACAAGTGCTCCCGCGCTTGCCGTGCTGGCCAGCCGGAGCCATTCCCGGCGCACATTTCTTTCCTCGAGAACGGGCTCCACCAAGTTGAGTTCCGGTTTTTCCGTTGTCATGAACTCTCCTTTCGCCTTCAATATTTCAGCCGCGCGGTCACGTCCATGCCGAGCAGCTGTTTGAAGACGGTGTTGTGGCGTGCTTCGTCCTCAAGGATGGGAACCGCGGCGTTCAGGATTTCGCGGTTCGTCAGGTTGCCGGCATTGGCCAAATACGCGTTCATCGCACCGTCTTCCAGGCTCTGCGCCAGTTTGACGATGTCCGTTGCCGAGGTGATCGTGCCGAAGTCGTACGTGGGCTTGGGCGCGACCGCAGTGCCGCCGAAACGCTTGATGTAGCCAATCAGCGCGTCGCGGTGGCGTTTGTGATCGTTTTGAAAACTGACGGCCAGCCTGAGCTGGTCCGCGCTGAGCAGTTTGCTCTTGGCGCCCGCGTCGTAAGCGGCAATAGCCTGATGCTCCAGGCCTAATGCCACGTTCAGAATCGCCAGATCGCCAGCATACTTAGGCTCTTTCACGGCCGCCGCGGGGATGGCCGAAGCCACCACGCCCGCCGCAACCCCGAGCCCGCCTGCGCGCAGAACCTGCCGCCGCGAAACCGTCTTCGGATTTTTGTTGGTTGACATAGTTCCGCCTCCGGTTTCTTACCAGTTCAGGCCCTGCTTGAATGCAAACGTGCTGAAGCCGCTGTTCTTTCCTTCGATGAAGTTATGACGGAAGTCGAAGCCCATCGACAGTCTTTGCGAAACGCGGAAATCCGCGCCGGCGCCGAGCTGAGCCCCGAACATGATGTTGCCCTGGCCATGCGGAATCCCACGAGCCGCGAGGTCCGGTGCCGTTGGAGCCAGACCGCCGATCTGCGGCCCAGACAGAATGGCCGTCAGTACCTGGGAAAGAGTCGCGCCTGAACAGGTGGTTCCGACTTTGCAGTCGATCGGCAAATCCGCATACGGACCCAGGTTCAGGCCGGAGGCGAAGCTTTTGCTGTTGTTGTCCGAACCAATCCAAACGTATCCACCCACGCCGGCAACGCCGTAGGGACGGAATCTTCCCATCTTGGTGAGGGCGTACTTTAATTCGAAGGGAGCTACGGTGAGCACTTTGGAGCGCTCTTCCACCGCCATCGTGTCGTTCAGCAGAGGTGTCGTCGCCGCGTCATTCACGCCGAGGAAGAAGGCGGGAGTGACAGCCGCCGCGCCGTTTCCAAGGTAGGCATTCAACGCGGTGTTGACCAATGCATTCACACCGGAGGTCGACGTCAGGTTCTTGGTGACTGCCCGCTGCAGGCCGATCATGATTTCATAGGACAGCTTGCCGCCCGGGACGTTCTTCCAGGGCAGGTCGATATAGCCGCCGGAAGCAAATCCCTTGCTCTCCTTGTAGGGGTTGGTTGCTCCGCCCACAAAAAAGCCAAGCTGCGAGCCGATCTGTCCGATATCGGGCAGCAGTTCGCGCGGCGCCTGATAACCGGCCGAAACTGGCGGCGCTGAAGGTGCCGGCGATGGTGACGGATACGGCATGAATCCGATGCCAGTGCCAGGCAGCGCAGCGCGATTGGAAGCCATCGGCTGGAGCTGGTATTCCAGGCGCTCGATGACTGCGTTGAGCCTCTCGATCTCCTGCTGCTGCGCGTCGAGGCGCGACTGCAGCGCTGAGGCGGACGGTGTAATTTCTGCCGCCGGCTTGGCAGCGGCCGGGGCCTTGGTGTTTGAGGCGAGTTGAACTGGTTCCGTCTTCTGAGCCGAAGCCGAGACGGAGGCGATTACAGCAACCACGAGCACGATTGCGCCCGCGATCCGGAACGTTGCGTTTCTCCTTATCATTATTCCTCCTTATTAATTCCCCGGCTGTATGTTGATGTGCCGGAACTTTTGTGAACGGCGTAGGACTTGCCACTCGCGTGAGCCGTAGGGCATCACGGCGAATCCGTGAAAGGCGTAATAAATGTCTCGTCGAATGACTCCTTCTCATTGCCAACGCGGCTGGCCATTCGGAAGTGATTGACGCCCGGCGCAAGCCCGGTTCCAGGCGGTGCCGCAATCTCAAAGTCGCGGTCTAGCGTCTGGCCGGGTTCCACGACTACAGCGTTTTCGAAAGACGCAAAATGAGTTCCGGCGAGGTTCTCAATCCCAAGAACCACCGTTTGTTGCTGACGGCTGCGGTTGGCAGCCTTGAGGTGGAAACTGTTGTAGACAGTGCCGTCTTTTTCCCGGCGATAGAGGGTGGCGCGGATGGGGGAAATCTGGACGAGCACGGTATGGCGCATCGAAAGTGCTGTCAAAAGACCAGCCACGTAGAAAAGCAGAACCAGCAGTACGACTACACGCTTGGCGTCGCGCAGTCCAATCCTCTGGAACCAGGCCCGGTCGCGGGTGCCGAGGCGTTCGCCCTGCTCGCCCCAGACATAGTGAATCAGCCCGGGCTTGCCCAACCGAGCCAAGATGCCATTGCAAGCCTCAATGCACTCGCCGCAACCCACGCATTCGATCTGGTAGGGCGAGTTGCGGATGTCGATGCCCATGTGGCACACGCGCAGGCACTTCTTGCACTCGATGCATTCGTGACTATCGTCACGATAGTGAACGAGCAGTGTGTGGCCGTCGGTGAGCATGCCCTGCAGGTAGCCGTATGGGCACACCGTTGTGCAGAAACGCAAACGCACAAAAAGAAAGTCAACGAGTGTAAGAAGTGTTGTTGTTGCCCCTGCAACGCCGCCGGCGGTTCTAACGTCGAGTGACACCAGGCGGTGTAGCAGATCTCTCGGCTCGACAAAATAGGCAATGAAAACGAAAGACAGGATGATCGCAGCCACCCCGGAAATCAGATAGAAAATCGCCTTGCTGAGCAGTTTGCGCTTTCGCACATCGCTATCCACGTACTTGGTTACCGTGCGCTGCACCCAGTTTTCGAGCGAAAGCGAGGCTTCACTGAAGATCATCTGCGGGCAGAGGTATCCGCAATAGACGCGGCCCCACAGCATGGCCATGGCGGCGACCACAAACATAAGGAACATCATCGAAAAGAAAATGATGGAAAACTCACTGATCCAAAGCTCGTACCCAAAGAAGAAAAATCGCTGACGGGGGATGTCGATGCGCATCAGGTTCGTCAGAGGCAGAAGAAAAAAAACGAGAACGCAAATCACATGGACAGTTTTGCGCAGGCGATGATAGTGGAACCCCGCATCGATCGGCGCCGGCTTGCTCGGCTTGGTCTTGGGTGGCGGGGTTTCGGTGATGGTGACGAGCGAATTGCCGGGATCGCGGCCTGATTCAATGACAGACATGGGCATGAGCTCCCGCTAGAAGTCCCGGCATCGTGCCCCGTACAATCAAAAGCGCGCCCATGGCCATGATGCTGATTGCGGCCAACTGCGGCCCCCAGCGATTCAACCGTATGCGAATCGCGGAAGCAAAAATACCCACAGCCAGTAATGCGATTGCTGTGCCTGCGCCGAAGGCGGCCATGGTCGCTGCTCCCCAGAGCGCGGATCCCGTTGCGAGGGCGCGCAGCAAGACGGCATAGGTCAAGCCGCACGGGAGGAGACCTAATGCCAAGCCAAGAAGGAATCTTTGTCCCACGCCGGCAGACGCAATCAGGGCTCGCAAAGGCCGAAGGAAACCCGATGCGGCTTGGAGAAATCCGCCTCCAAAGGCCTGCAAAGCAGGGAAAACGCCGAACATCACCAGGCCCGCAACCAGCATCAAGACTCCCCCAACGATGGCGAGCGCGCTACTCACGCCGGCCAGCCGGCCGATCAACCCGACTGTCTTTCCGGCCAAACCCGCGGCGGCGCCCAGCGCGGAATAGGTGAGAATGCGACCCGCGTTGTAGGCGAGGTGGCCGAAGACCAACGCACCCGGGCTGCGGCCCGTGGCGGTCTTTACCTGATCGAGCGCCACGCTGTAGGACAGCACGAGCGGTCCACACATCTGCACACAGTGCAGACTGCTCACCAGGCCCAGCGTGAACACGACCCAGATTTCGACAGCAGTCAATCGAGACTCCTTGCCCGTTAGCGCGCGCCAGTTCCATCCATCTGATAACGGATTTTCTCGTTCCGAGTCGGGACTGTGACGCACTCGCGATAAAACTCGAACTTCTTCATTTGGATGGCATGCGTTGGGCAGCGCGACGCGCACATGGCGCAACGGATGCACGTTGTCTCGTCCTTCAACATGACACCGCCAAGAGAGTCGAGTTCGGCCTTGTCCATGCCGCGCAGATCGTCGCGACTGATTTCGAGCGACGTGGAAACCAGGTCAAGCCAGCGGTCTTCCCGGCAGAGTTCGCTCAGGCCAACCAGCTTGATGATGCCTTGCGGGCAAACATCCACACAGCCGGTGCAGGCAATGCAGATCGATGTGTCAAAGACGGTGTTTACATTGCAGCGGAGGCAGCGCGACGCTTGCCGGTGAGCTTCCACGGCCGGGTACGATTCTTCAATAATCTCAAGCGAGGACGCGCGCAGTTCCGCGTCAATCACAGGGGGATTGCTACGCGGCGTTCGCTCCCACCCCTCAGCCATGGTGTAAACGGCGGGGGCCCAGTGACTGCGGACCGCGATCTCGGTACGCGTACCGCGCAGAAAATCGTGCATGGAGCGCGCTGCGACTTGCGCTGAGGCGATGGCGTCAATGAAGAGACGCGGTCCATGGGCAATGTCGCCGCATGCAAATACATCCGGTGCAGTCGTCTGATATGTTTCGCGATTGACCTTGATCAGCCCGCGTTCGCTTTCGACGCCATCCTCTGGCTTGAGGAACGAAAGGTCGGACGATTGCCCGATGGCGAAGATGACCGTGTCCGCCGGGATGTCCTCGACGTCATTTTCGTCGAAGGTCGGATTGAACCGGCGGTTCGCATCGAATACCGCTGTGCAGCGGACGGTTCGCAATCCCGTAACCGTACCGTTTTGCCCAAGAACTTCCTTCGGGCCTCGGGAGCTGTGCAGCTTGAGACCCTCCTCTTCGCCCTCTACGACCTCAATCTCGTCGGCTGGCATTTCCGCGCGGCTTTCGAGGCAAACGACGTGAACCTCTTTATCGCTGCTCATGCGCAGCGCAGAGCGAGCGACGTCGTAGGCGACCTGCTCACCGCGACCCATCTCGGAAATGGTCTCGCTCATGGACGACATTTCCGGTCGAACCGCGGAGCGGGCCACATCGTAGGCGACATTCCCACCGCCAATGACGACAACTCTGCGTCCCAAGATGAGGGGCTTGCCCTCGTTGAAGGCGCGCAAAAAGTCCATACCGTCATAGACCATCTCGCGGTCGCCGCCGGGGAGGTTGAGCTTGCGTCCTTTGGGAAGCCCGATTCCAAGGAAAATTGCCTTGTAGCCTTGATTGCGCAGGTCGCCAATCGAGAAATCGCGCCCCAGACGCGTGTTGCACTTCAATTCGACCCCAAGCGCCAGAATCGCGTCGATCTCGGCCCTGACCAGATCTCGTGGCAAGCGAAAGACCGGCACTCCCACGGTCAACATTCCGCCCGGCTCCGGATTTGATTCGAATACTGTGACTTTGTAGCCAATCTGAACCAAGTCGTGGGCAACCGTCAGCCCGGAAACGCCCGCGCCCACCACCGCGATCTTTTCGTAGTCACCATGGTTCTGCGGCAGCATGCGCCGATCGCAACCGGCATGGTGTGCCGCCGGATTGCCCGTCTCGGGTCCGAACTTATCGGTGACGAAACGCTTTAGCGCCCGAATTGCGACGGACTCGTCCACGTCGCCCCGGCGGCAATTGACTTCGCACGGAGCGCCGCAGACCCGGCCGCAAATCGACGCGAACGGGTTCGTCGCGCGGGCCATGCGGTAAGCGTCTTCGTAGCGCCCTTCCGCAATCGCGGTCACGTAGCCGCAGGCGTTTGTATGCACGGGGCAGGCATGCTGGCACTTCACCATCTTGATCCAGTAGTCCGCCCCTTCGATTGCTTCGAATTGGGTCCAGGGGTTGCTCATTGGCCTTCGTCGTCGTGAGACTTGCTGAATGCGAATTTGACCGTGATGATCGCGAAGATCACAATCAGCGCGGCAACAAAGTACATCAGCCCATTTGCTGAACCGGTGACAGCGTTAAACTGCCGAACCAGCGCACCACGGGTGGAGTGGTTGACTTCTCCGTTCATGAAAATGAAAAAATAAGCCAAGCAGCCGCCGGCGATCACCATATAGGCGAATTTGAGGAACGCCGGGATTTCCGTGCCTTTCTTCTCAGTCATCCAGCCATCCGCGTAGCTCTTGATCTCGTTAGAATCTTTCGTTGGCGTCATTTCAATGTCTCCTCAACTGGTTCTTTGCGCGGTTGTCTCGTCGTCGGCGAGCATTCGGTACTTGGCGTCTTCACTGTGTTTTCCCCAATAGCCATGGCGGAGCGACTTCACCAGGAAGAAAATTCCCCCCACCGTGAACAGAAAAAACATGAGATACGCAAGAAAGATGCTCGGATACACGTAGTCATGCATAAACAGTTCTCATTTCTCGTAATCGTTATCAGGCCGCCAGTTCTTGCACCGCCCCAATGTCTGGATGTAGGACACCAGAGCGTCAAACTCCTCGGGATTGTCGACAATCCACGGAAATGGAGGCATTACGGAGCCGGGCGTCAGATCACGCGGATTACGGAAGTGCGTGCGGTGCCACTGCTTGTCGTACTTGCCGCCTACGCGTGAAAGGTCGGGACCGGTGCGTTTGGTTCCGAACATGTGCGGGCTGTCATACACGAACTCGTCTGGAGTTGAAATCGGCGAATCCACGCCCTTCCACCCCGACCGTTTCGTGTCGCTGAGCAAGGTGCGGGTCTGCTGTGTATGGCAGTACCAGCATCCCTCGCGCACATAAATGGCACGTCCTTTCAGTTGCTGCTCGGTGAGTGGCACCAGCTTGCCCGTGGGCCCTTTGGATGGATCGTTATTCTCGAACGGCTGCGACCAGCTCTTATCCACGAGCGGTGGTACAACGGTGGTCAGCACTCCTCCGATAAAGAAGAAGATGAGCGCGGCCACTACAAATCCCACTGCACTCTTGTCAGTTTTCCCTAGCATGACATTCTCCTTGAGGCCTCAGGCATTGGCCGAGGTCTTGGCTCCCGCGCTTAGAACCGTGGCCCAGATGTTGTAAAGGAAGGTGGTAATCCCCAGGAACATCAGAATCCCGGAGAAGAAGCGAACCGTCCACACCGGTTTCAGAGCCCGCACCGTATCAATGAACGGAATGGCGGGATTATTCCACTGCCAGCCCTGCCAGAATCCGCCCAGCCAGAGCGTGACAAAGAATCCCAGGCCGCCGATCATAAAGAACCAGAAACTCCAGTTTGCCAGCTCGGGGGAATGCAGCTCGGTGTGGAACAGCCGGGGAATCGCGTAGAAACATCCGGCGATTGCGAAGAACGAAAAAGCGCCCAGCACGGCCATATGTGCATGGCCCGGAATCCAATCTGTCTTTGAGACAATTGCGTTCACTGAGCGCAGGCTGTGCATTGGACCCTGAAAGCAGGTGAGAAGATAGAACACCACACCCGACATCAGAAACTTGAGCGGAACGTTCGCACTCAGTTGGTACCACTGTCCCTTCATGGTGGCGAAAAAGTTGTAGACCACCGTCCACACCGGGATCAGCAGCATCAGAGAAAACGTGATGGCGATAGTTTGCAGCCACTGCGAAATCGGTCCGTGCAGCATGTGGTGCGCGCCGGTCCAGACGTATACGAAGGCCAAGGCCCAGAAACCGACCATCGAGAGCTTGTGGCTGTAGAGCGGCGTATTCGAAGACTTCGGGATGAAGTAATAGGCAATAGCCAAACCGATCGGCGTAAAGATCAGACCCACGGCATTGTGTACGTACATCCAGTTCAAATTGGCTTGATTGACGCCGGTCGTGAAGTACACAGCGATATTGCCCGTGGCGTACACGAAGGTGGTCCAAAGGATGGTGCCCATCGTGTACCACAGACTTACATACATCTGCTCGTACTTACGAGTGGCGACGGTCGCGAAGATATTAATGCCGAAGCAGACCCACGCAACCACCACAAGCCCGGTAAGAGGAAGCGGCAGCTCCCCATATTCCCATCCCTTATTGAGGCCCAGCGGTAGAGTTACAACTGCACCCAGAACAATGATGTTCCAGATAACTGCAGTTGCCACGCCCAGCTTCTCGCTCCACAGTTTGACTCCACAAAGCCTGGGAACAAAGTAATAAGCGAGCCCCATGTCGGCTGCCAGCAGCCAACCGAAGAGCATGCCGTTGACGTGCAATGGGCGTAGGCGCCCGTAAGTCAGAATCGAAACGGTGCCAAGAAGTTGCGGCCATACAAACTTAGCCGCGATCGTAAGAGCGATGATGCCGACCACGAAGAAGTAACTGATTGCACTCAACATAAACCACTTTGCGGTGGTGTCCTCATGAATGGACTCCACTGGTGAAACGGAGCCCGCGCCGCCGTAGGGACTGGCGGCACTTACCTGCGGTTGTACTGGCATGGTGCCTCCTGGTTCATGTAGCAAAGGTTCATTTGGTAACGCTCATTTGCGATGTGAGCTTCGGCAATTTGTCGTCCGACTGAGCCTGCGCCGCCGGTTTGCGATTCAGGCTGCGAACGAAGTTGACAAGGTTCCCAATGTCTTGTTGGGTAAGGCCATAATCGATCCACGAGGGCATGGCGGTTCCCTCCACGCCATAAGTGATGGAGGTAAAGAGACGCTTGTCGCTGGCATTGTTAATGAATGCGCTGTTCCGCAGGTTTCGCGGCCGTGGGCTGATGTCGAGGGAATTCGGGCCTTTGCCGTCGGCTTTCCGCCCGTGGCAACCGGTGCAGCGCTCCAGGAAGATATGTTCCCCCGCCGAAACCGACTCTGGAGTAAATGCCACGGGGTTAATCTCTGGCACCTTACGCTCCTTGAGTTGCGGTCGCGGTTCTTTTACGAAGTTCTGGAAGACATAGGCCAACACATCCCTGCGTTGCTGCTCGCTTAGAACGCGCTCCCAGGGTGGCATGGAGGTACCGGGAACGCCCTCCTTCAGCGATGTTAGAAACCGTTCTTCCGGTTTCGAATTCATGAACGAGGCTTTCGTCAAATCGCGGGGGGCCGGGTCCAGATACAAGTAAGTCACGCCTTTGCCGTCGCCCTTTTCCCCATGACAGCGGACGCAGAGACCCTTGTAAATCTCTTCTCCATTCTTGAAGCTCGGGGCCGTCTTCTGGCTCAATAAATAGTCGGAGATCGAGCGAAAATCAGCTTCACTGAACCCGAACACCGGCATGATTGAGTCCGGAATGCGCGAACGCGGCTCTTTGAAGTGATCCATAAGCCAGTTGCCGTCGCGAATCAGACCTTCGAACGAAAGATCCGGCGAAACATGGCCGTCTTTATCGCCCATTTTGTGGCAGGCAGTGCACGCCCGTTGGGCTATGAGTTGTTCACCACGAGCGGTTTCGGCTGCATTTCGTGGTGTTGTCCCCGCACTCGCGATCGAGAGACTGGTCTGTTGCAATTGTGCACGATACCGATCCATCGTAGTCTCGGAGAAGTTCATGCCCCGGCGACTCTTCAAAAAGACGACCAGCGCCTTGATCTCGTCGTCGGCGAGGTCGAACTTCGGCATGAACGAGACTGCGCTGTAGTCACGCGGATTTACCGTGTGTCCCCACAGATAATCAATCCGCCATCTCTTGCCGACCTCGGTCAGGTCGGGACCCAAAGTGCCGTGTGAAAGCCCCTCGATACGGTGGCAGCCGTAGCACGCTTTCTGGAAAAACAAATCTCTGCCTTGTTTCACCAGCGGCGTACCGGCGAAGTTCTCATCGGTGTGGCACTGAGCGCAGTTCGCCTGCATATACTCAGAGCCCGTTAGCTTGGCCTTAAACGCCGGCTTCCAATTGGCTTGCGTTGCGTAGCCTAGCATCGGCTGCGGCCAGTTTTCGTCCTCTCCATGCGCATAGGTGGTCTCAAGACCTCTGCCCTGTCCGTCATGGCAGATTGTGCAACCGAAGTCAGAGAATTTGTGCCGCCGTTCCCACTTCCCACTCTTCTCTGTATCTCCGAGCGCGACGGAGTAAGTGTGAGTTTGCAAGGGTTGCGCATGGCCCTGGAAGCGGGGATCATCGGCGGCAATGTGACAGGTGGTGCAACGGTCCACCCGCGAATCGCCGAACTGCGTCACGATAATTTGCTCGATCTGAAGCTTATGTGAATCGACGGTCGCTTTCTCCGCGTCGGTTTTCGCGAGGCTGCGCGCCTGCTCCCAATAGGCAGTCTGATGGCGCTCCCAGCGATTAAAGAACTGATCGTAGAAAACGATCCCGTGGACAATCAAAACGACAAAACTCGCAATAGCCAGCGCAACTCGCGTACTCACAGGATTCTCCTCGTCATGTTCTTCACCGCGCCCTTTCATCCTGCTCTGTCACCATGGAGAGACGAACTCCCAGTTGGCTCCCCGGAAGAATGTGCCAATCACAACCAACACCACATTGATAACCGCGAAAGTCATGAATACCGTGTTGGCCAGCAGACGCTGGCGCGAGAACCATCTCCCGACGCCAAGTTGCTTGCGGTCGATGTAGGGGACCAGCAATAAGAGAAGCACCTCGATGGTCGGAATACCGACGCCTCCCCAAAAAGCCGAGTAACTTACCTGCTCCTGAAGTCCCAGGAAGTACCAGGGTGCCTTAGCGGGGTTAGGTGGATGCATCACGTTAACCGGCTCTTCAAGAGGGGCGTTGAAAAACAGCGAAACAACCAGAATCGCTGCTACGGAGATCACAAACACCAGCAATTCAGCCTGGAATAGATTCGGCCAGCTGAATAGTGTCCGGTCCTCGATGCTCCCGACCTTAACGAGCGGCCCGCGAATCAGGCCTTGAATGCCAAAGCTCCGCCTGGGATGCGTCGCATCGCCCGCACCGGCAGCCGCTGCAAGCGCGACTGCCATTGTTGCTGGAGTGGTCGCCGGCAGGCCCTGAGTGGGCGCAGTGCTTGCCGCTTCTTCTTCCTCCGCTGGCCTCGCCAGCCCACCGTCTTTGCGGATGCGCCAGAAGTGGATTGTCACCAACCCAATCAGAACGGCTGGTAGCACGGCCACGTGCAGCACATAGAAGCGCAGCAGAGCTTCCTGCCCCACCGTTGAGTCTCCAAGTAACAGGAAGCGAACATCCTTGCCGACAACCGGTGCGTAGCCGGCAATCGAGGTTCCGACCGTAATCGCCCAGAAGGCGAGTTGGTCCCAGGGCAACAGATAACCGGTAAAGCTCAGGAAGAGAGTTATCAGGAACAGGAAGACGCCGATGACCCAGTTAAACTCGCGGGGAGGCTTGTAAGCGCCGGTCAGGAACACCCGGCACATATGCAAGAACACCACCGCGACCATCGCATGCGCCGACCACCGATGCATGTTGCGCAGAAAAATTCCAAACGCAACCGTCCCACGGAGATCGAGCATGCGGTCATAAGCCTGTGTCGTTGAGGGCACGTAATAAAACATCAACAGGATGCCGGTCACGACCAGAATGAGAAACAGGAACGACGCCATCAGGCCCAAGCCCCACGTGTAAGTTGCTTTGAGGCTATGGCGGTGCACCTTGACTGGGTGCAAGTGCAGAAAAAAATTACTGAAGCTGGTGGACGAACGGCCATAATCAGAATTTGGCAGTGGATTTCGAAAAATCGATCGCCAGACGTTCTGGGGCACCGCCAGCCAGCCTTTTTGCGAGCGAACTACCGTTTGAGTGCTCATACCTTCAGATAAGTCCCCGCTTCCACTTCGTTATCCTTGTCCACATAGAGGTCCCCGTTCGGGGCCAAGGTCACCTGGTACCAGGGCAAAGCGCGCGGCGCCGGCCCGCCCGTCACAATCCCATCCTGGTCGTAGTGTGAACCATGGCAGGGACACGCGAACCCGGTTTCCGAGACGCCAACGATGCATCCCAGGTGGGTACAAGTGGTAGAAATTGCGCCTACCTTGTCGCCCTCGCGCACGATGCAGATGCGGCGTGTATCGAGCGAAATCCGGGCGCCCGCAGGAAAGTCTTCCGGCTTGCCTATAGCAAATCGGTTCGGCTGTCCGTAGGTGGCGCGTGGCTTAATGAAAATAAGATTGGAAAACACGGCAATGATGGCGGATCCGAAAAGACCAACACCGCTTAGCCACGACAGCAGACGCCGCCGGGACATATCGGTAGGGCCGCTGTCATCTGGTTTCGCCGGATTCTTTATCATCATTTTCTCCCCTCTAACTTCTCGTCCTTGCGCAGCTTGTTGCGCGGGTACACAAAATCTTCAGCGTCTGACCAGAAAACGTGATACTTAGCGCTTTCCACGTCCTTGAAATAGTCTTTTTTCACCGCAAAAACAAAAATCAGTGCCGCACCGATTCCCATAAACAAACTGGCCAGGATCGCAATCCACGTGACTTCCATATATGCCCTAACCAGAGTGACCCTTTGGCGGAGCCGGGACGGCGCTCGGCATCGGAACATTGCTATGCTCGTTTTTGTTAGCTTCGTTCGCGAGATTGGCCATCGATTCCTTCGCAAGCTTTGCAATCGAGACGCCGGCCAAGACATTCTTAAGCGCGGTTTGCGCTTCGTTCCAGACGGGGTGCGCTCCGCACCACGAACTTCGGTCGCAACTGGCCTCTCCCACCAGACAGAGATTGATCTGCAGCTGCCCCTCCACCATCTCTACGACATCCAAAAGCGAGACGCTTTCGGGAACAATAGCCAGTTGAAACCCTCCGCCCGATCCTCGATGGGAGGTAACCATGCCACGCTGAACGAGTTGTTGCAGGACCTTGGAGACGAACGCCTCCGGAGCTTGGATTCCCCGGGCCAAGTCCGGCGCTGCCACACGCGTGCCGTCCGGCAACGTTGCCAGGTGAGTCATGATCCGCACAGCGTAGTCGGTTGCGCGAGTAATCTGCATGGCTCGATAGAATCGGACTACTCTTGTCCAATTTGGAACAGTAGAATGCGACGGCCGCTTGGCTGTCTGTGATGGAACGCACGAGGCCACGTGACACGGGTCGGCCGCGTTTGGTGAGGTTTTTCGCGATTTTGTTTCTGTGGAGCTGATCGAGGGGCAGCCGCTTGATCCAGATACAGGAGGCGTTCTCCATGGTGTGGCTATCCCGATGCTTGCTTGTGCTTTTTTTTCATGTTGCCTTGCTCATGCGGGAAGGCGCTCCGAAGGCACTGCTTCGCTCTCTGGAGTGGTAGCCGGCGGAGCGGGTGCAATCGTCGCGCTGCATCTTGTGCCCACAGTAAAGAACCCCGTGCGTTACTACGACGGGTACGAATCGGTGCTGAATGCGGACGGCACCTTTGCCTTCACCGAAATTCCCGCTGGCGACTATCGGCTCACGGTTGAAGCCAGCGCGCCCCAACCGCCCGTACCTGTTGGTAATATCGCCCTGCAATTTGGGGAAGGGCGGCCCAGCAGCTTTACGGCGACTTTGCCCTCTAGTATGCGGTCCGGCGCCATTCGCTTGCGTGCGGGCGAAAAACGCAAAGGCATCACGGTGAAGCTTCCGCACAAGGTCTTTTTCTGCGAGCTTCTATCAAGTAAATAATAGTGCGATGTCGCGAGCGTGCGCTTTTCGTTCGCCTTTTTAGCGCCTCAATGAGTGAAATGGGGGTGTTACAACAACTTGAGGCACCGAGCTATCTCCAACTCTATGAAGCCAGGGGACTTGGTTTCGTGAACCGGGGGCAGCGCTTTTGCCGCGGTCCGAAGCGGGGCCCAAGAATTGTTGCAAAACTCAACAATCCGTATTGACATCTTCTGCCACTTATCCTACTGTCCCGACACCTTCTTTTCTCCGTCCTTGGAGAACTTCTGGAGACCGCCGTAAGAAGCTCATCGGGGCTGCTTCCGAAAAGAAGTGCACCAACGCCCGGGCTCATCCGGCTCAACCACTTGTCACGTTTCAGAAGGGACCATTATGACCACTTCGTCCGCCCGCCTTCTGGCCCTGAAATCGTCTGCCAACCTGCTATCCAGTGCAACCACTTCAAGAGTCATATGCAGCAGACATCGGTCCTCGTCTGGCTCAGCATTGGCATTTGTCCTCTTTTTGGCAATCGCGGCACTGGTGAGCGGAAGCCCAGCCGCCGCTCAGTCCACTACCGGGGCGACATGGGCTGCAAACTACGTGTACAAGGCGGCGACTGCCTTTGTGCACACAAGCGCAGAGAGGGTGACGCCGACCGTTTTCTTCACGGGAGCGCCGGCCGATGCCACCAACGGCAGCAACTTCGTGGTCACCGCATCGTCGAATGAGACCGGGGCGGATGCCTCTACCCCGAGCATTACGGCGGGCCCGTCCACGGTTTGCACCGTCGGCTCGGTTAGCAGAAACGGTCCGGGAAGCTATCAGGCCACCGTCACGACGGTCAAGGCAACCGGATTGTGCACCACCAAGGCTGTATGGGTCGTGAACCCTGATTACAAGGCTGTAACCGCCGTGCAGCATACGACGGCTCAGTAAGACAAATTCCCTATCCGAGAAGCCCTTGGCAGTATCGGCGTGCGGCATTTTTTTGAGGCGAGTTATGTATACGGTTCTTGTCGACTTTTCTCGAAACAAGAAATGATGGATTGCGGTCATTTACCAGGCTATACAGACCAGGTTTGGAAGACGTAAGTCACTCCGGGAGGGAAATATGCTGCGCATTCGAGGGTTGGCGCCATTGACGGTTGTTACGGCGGTCTTGATTTTTGGTACGCCCCGGTTCGCATGGGCCGGCGCTCAGACGGCTACTGAAAAGATCCTGCATTCCTTCAATCCGCAACCGACGGATGGGTTTCACCCTTACGCGAATCTGATCAGCGATGCGGCCGGCAATCTCTATGGCGTGACCAGCCTCGCTGGCGGGACCGGTGCAGGTGGCACCTACAACGTCGGATCGGTCTTCGAACTCTCTCCCAGGAAGGATGGGGGTTGGAAGGAGAAGGTGCTCTACAGCTTCAATAACGTCGGCGGCGATGGGTATAACCCGTCGGCTGGCCTGGTGCTCGATACCGCGGGAAATCTTTACGGCACGACCGAACTTGGCGGTACTGACAACTGTGGAACGGTGTTTGAACTGTCGCCGAAAGGACGCGGAAGCTGGACAGAGGAAGTGCTGTTCAGTTTCAACTTCAGCGACGGGTGCTTGCCTATTGCGGGACTGACCTTCGATTCCAAGGGCAATCTCTACGGCACCACGTGGGTGGGCGGTACAACTACTGGAGACGTTGGTACGGTGTTCGAGCTTTCACCTCCGGCGGAAAGTGGTGGCGCCTGGACGGAGACGGTGCTGCACAGCTTTCCCGGCACCGGGACCGACGGGAATGCGATTTACGCTGGCGTGATTCTTGATTCCAACGGCAATCTCTATGGAACCGCGGGCTTCGGTGGAGCTGGCGGCGATGGTATGGTGTTCGAGCTTTCACCTCCCGCGGAAAGTGGTGGCGCCTGGACAGAGACGGACCTATTGGACTTCAATTTCGCAAACGGGTTCCTTCCCGAAGCGAGCCTCGTGTTCGATAAACACGGCAATCTTTACGGCACAGCTCTAATTGGCGGCCCTTATTACGGCGGTGTCGCCTTCGAACTCTCTCCGAGCGGCGGCGGAAGTTGGACGGACACGGTAATCCACGGTTTCCCTTCGAGTGCCGACGATGGCGGGGGGCTGGAAACCAGCCTGATCATTGATGGTAACGGCAACCTTTACGGCACGACACAGACTGGCGGCGCCAACAACAAGGGAGTTGTATTCGAGTTGAGCCCTGGAGCAGGGGGGAGTTGGGCCGAAAACGTGCTGCACAGCTTCGGCGCGACCGCCAAGGATGGCACTGATCCGAATGGCGCATTATTCATGGATAGCGCCGGCAATCTCTATGGCACGGCTACCGATGGCGGCGGTGACGACGTGGGAGGGGTGTTCGAGTTGTCGCCAGGCAATGGTGCGTGGACGGAGAAGCTCGTGCATAGCTTCAGTTCCGCGGGCACGGACGGGCAGACAGCCACGGGCGGCCTGACTTTCGACCGGCACGGCAATCTCTACGGCACGACCAGTATCAGTGGCAGCAAGGGCTTCGGGACAGTGTATGAGTTGTCTCCGGAGAAGGGCGAAGGCGGGGAGAAGGGCGAAGGCGGGGAGAAGAGCGAAAGCTGGACCGAGAAGACGCTGTTTAACTTCGACAACATAGACGGTGCGTTTTCAGTTGGGGGTTTGATCTTCGATAGTTCCGGTAATCTCTATGGCACGACTGAATATGGCGCCTGCGATGGCGATGGAAGCGTGTTCGAGTTGTCACCGGACGAAGGTGGTGGTTGGACGGAAAAGCTATTGACCGATTTCGGTCCGGGCATTCGCCCGCGTAATCCAGAGTTTGGAAGTCTGGTTCGCGACGCCCAGGGCAATCTCTACGGCACGACCTACCTTGGCGGCAAGTACGGATGGGGAACGGTATTTGAGGTTTCTCCCAATGGGAGAGGAGGATGGACGAAGAAAGTGCTGCACAATTTCGAAGGCTACCCCTCGGACGGCGTGGGTCCGCTGGAGGGGCTGGTCTTCGACGCTTACGGCAACCTATACGGCACCACTTCCGGCGGTAACGGCAATGAAAGTTTCAATGGTGCTGCTACCGTATTCGAGCTCTCTCCGAACGGGAGCGGGGGATGGACGGAGCAGATACTTTACGCATTCCCCTTTGGCTCGGGGGAAGGAGCACCGTACGGCGTGACCTTCGATGCCCATGGCAATCTCTATGGCGCCGCCCAGGGCGGCGCAAACGGCAACGGTGCGGTGCTCGAGCTTTCTCCTCCCGCGGAAAGTGGTGGCGCCTGGACAGAGACGGTGCTGTACAGCTTTACCGGTTATCCCAGCGGGGACGCATCAAACCCGGACTCGGGCGTGACTCTCGATGCCCATGGCAACCTCTATGGCACCACCCCGAGTGGCGGCGCAAACTTCGCCGGTGCGGTGTTCGAGCTTTCTCCTCCCGCGGAAAGTGGCGGCGCCTGGACGGAGAAGGTACTGTACAGCTTTGGAAGCAGCCCTACCGACGGAACGAGCCCATACGCTGGCGTCATCCTCGATCGCGAGGGCCATCTGTATGGCACAACCCAGCAGGGCGGCACGGGCAACGCGGGGACGGTGTACGAGATAATTCCGTAGGGAGACGATTCTCGGCCAGCTGTTGTATCGTATGGAGTCTTTACATCAGACGAAAGCAGCGCTACGCTCGTTTCGACCAGGAATCCATTTGGCAATAACAAACGTCGATGAGAATAAATAACAGGGCACGTGAGCGTCTAATACTGCAGTTACTTACAAGGCGGGCTTTTTTGATGCGCAGGTGCCCGGATTTTGAGTGCAAGCCGGGACATTACGCCAGCCGACCTTCCGGCCCGCTTCCAAGTCCAGAACTACATTCTGCTAAACGCTGAAAGGCAATTCTCCTGCGTTCGCGCCCGCTCTGCGGAAGTCAAGTCGCGTTCGCCAAGTGATCGATCTTTGATCGCGTTTGATTCGCCTGGGGATCGCATTAAGTTCGCCTCGCAGGAATGCGAAAACCGGACTGCCAATTGCTCGATCAGAGAAAATGAAGGCTGTAGGCGCGTAGGAACATTGGCCGGGCAATCTCTCCGGTCCGGTTTAAGGAACAAAATCGCGAATTGGCGGGCTTTTCGCGAGGACCTCAACGAACTAGGGTAAGAGTTCGCATCAGTCCAGACTGCGTGGCGGAGAGATAGACATTCGAACCCTCGGGGCAACCTGTTGCCCGTAAAGGCCGACGTTGCCGTAACTTGCAGGGAGTCAATGAGTTCAGAAAATTGGCAGACTGCGCGCTTACCGCGCAGTCATGCTAAGCACGCAATCGAGGAAAGGACTCGGTCTGGATTAACCAGTACTTCACCACCGCGGACGGCAGCGACTTCCTGGCGGCGCCGGCGCAGTACGCGCGCGGCACGGCGCCACGCATGTTGGGGAAAGTGCGAGATCCGGGCGCCACGAACGCCGACTTGTCCATGTTCAAGGAGTTTGGCTTGAGTCCGATTCGCGAAGGTATGCGGCTCGAATATCGCCTGGAGTCGTTCAACACCTTCAATGATCCGCAGTTCTGCCCGCCCGACGTGACGTTTGGCGGCCAAATCTTCGGCCAGACCTTCTACACCCGCAACGCGCCTCGGGAGGTGCAGATGGCACTGAAGCTCTACTCTTAGGGAGTGCTCGGCGGATATTTCCGAAACAGGCCATCGATCTTTCCTCATGATCATTCGGCCTACTGACAACAGCGACCATATGAACTCGGTCATTGAGCGCTATCGGGGTTTTGCAACGGTTAGACTCCTTCACCGCTAGTCAGTGGATCGAGTCCAAAACCTGTACGCCGATGGGTTGGATGACGGGCACAAGCAGTGGGAGGACGCATTTATTCCCGACAGCAAGCGGCAATTCTACTTTCCCCAAGTTTAGAAAAGGCATAACAAGGTATTACCGCTGACCTCGCACGTATCCGTGAATCACAACGATGGACGCAGCCGGCAGTTCGTATGACGTGGTAGCGTCCACTGTCTGCGTTAAATGCACGATGGGCCCATCGGGATCCGCTTTGCCCGCAGTTTCCGTGACGACTGACGGCTCGTTAGGATATTCGGCGTGTCCCACAGGCCGCGTGATTGCAGGGTGCCAGTGGTACTGGCTTCTGCCGAAGATGGATATCTCGACGGGGCCGTCGAAAGAAGAAGGTTCTCCATGGGGACGGTCAAAGATGATCTTCAACTTGTAATCGTTGCTCTGGTCGCGATTGACTAGAAGAAGGGACCATTGCCGATCCGGACGCCTTAACGCGTAGGCCGTGACCTGCGCGTGCGCCGCACCATCGTAGATATCGCTCCGGGCAGGGTAGACATCGTGTTGCTGTCCTCCAGGAACGACCCACTCCAGATTGATGAGCTGCGAAGCAAAAAACTGCGCCAGCGGCTGCTGGATATCGTAGTGACGGTCAACGGAAAGCAGTCCGAAGGTTCCGGGCGAATTGTTGCATCCCTGCTCGATCGGGAGCGGCAGATAATGAAAATAGTAGACTCCGTTGCCACCGGCGGTCAGGAACGAACCAATATAATCGCCGAGCCATAGGGCAGAGAAAATGTCCATGTAGGTCTCGCTGGCAGCGGAAGAGAGATTCGATTCGGTAATAAAGAGCGGGACGTCCTTGGGCACTCCGTCTTCGCGCCAGACCTGCATGATGTGGGTGACGAGTTGAGGTTCGTCATACAGGCTGCCCCACGGAATTCTGCACGGATCGTAGGGATAGTGTTCGAAAGAGAAGAACGCCAGGTCCTTCAATCGTCCGTGGCCCTTCAGGTACTGGATAAAGCGGTTGGTCCATGATGTGTTTCCCTGGGCATCGGGCCAAGTGAGGATATCCTGATTGACGCCTTCAAAAGAGGGTCCTCCGAGCCTCAGCGACGGATCGAGACGGTGCAGCGCCGCCGCCCACTGGATGTAAAGAGCGCCATAGTCCTCGGGCGTGAAGAACTGGCCATCGGACTCCTCCCCCATCTCGACATACGAAACCGGATATTTCCGGCTCTTTAGATAGGCAATCTCGGCCACGGCGTTCTCGGGAGTGTCGTAGAGCAGCGCGACCGGGATCATGGCCGGGAGGCCGCGTGTGACACCGCTGGTATAAAAGGCGTCGAAACCGACCTGCGCCTGCTTGGTGGTGATGAGATTCGAGGCCTCATGCCAGGGATCGACCGACGAGCAATAGGTTGTGGTCTGCTCCTGATCGGGCACATGACGGAGAATGTCGTGAAAAAGGCCATCGGCAGATGACGCCCCAAGATAGATCTCGCGCATCGCATAGCCGACGCAGGCACGCGGATCGGACGGTTTGGGCGACCCGCAGGTGCTTGAAGACGCGGTCATCAGAATGCGGAGATAACGAACTGGAATCGGGCTGGGGCTGAGACGGAGAAGTTCGGAGCCGCCGCTTCCGCGGTCGATGGCGCCCAACGGGAAAGACTGCCATACGCCGTGCGTCGGTTCGTGTATCGGGTCTCTATCGCCCTCCCATCGCTGCACCACGAATTGAGTGGCATAGGGCTCGGCCCACACAATTCGCATGGTGTCGACGAGCTGGATTTGTGAGAGATCGATCATCACCCATTGCGGATGCAGGGCATCGCTCTCGCCTGTAAAGCGCTCGGTGAGATAGGGATTGCTCTTCCAATAGGTGTTCTCGTCGCCGTCCGTCAGTCGGGAGAAGCCGGCATCGGGCGTGCCATCGTTTCGCGTGAAACCACGATGCGACAACGGATACCCGTACGAATAACGGATGGGGTCTCCGGGAGTCGCCGACCCAACAAAGTACCCTTTCCCGCCCGGCTCGCTCCATGAGCCTTGAGGATTCCAGTGCCAGGCCTCGATGCTGAGTTCGGTATTTTGGCGATACGTGACGGGCTGCCAACCGGAGGCGAGGGCACGGTCCAAGTTTGGCTGGATCAGGTCATGGTCGATCGCCTCGGCAGGGATACGGTCAACACCTGCGCCCAGCGTCTCATTGGGCCGAAAGTGATTTGTGGCACTCTCCGGATTGATATCGACGTGAATCGTTTGGGCCGTGAGAAGGGCCGGAAAACAAAGGATAACGGCCAATGCGACCGGCAAGGACAATACGGAAGTTGGTTTTTTCGTTTTCAATGAGTGCTCCCCAATTGTGGCGTCAGTTTATCCAGAGACAGCTCACTTTGGGCGCCGTTAATGCGAATTTGAGGTCACGGCGCCGAGGCTGAAGAAACCAGGATAGAGAACGGACAAGAATAGCTATAGTGAATCGTTTTAATCAAGGTTTTTCTGAAGCCCGGGATGTCAGCGCAAATGTGGGAGCCGATCGTCGAGGGCTGAAATCGGTCCGAGTCACTTCTCGAAGACAGGCGGCCGAAAGAGCGTTAACGTGACAGCTTGAGCGACGAGTACCTTCTCTTAGGAACCGTGTCTGGTGTAAATTCTCCAGCACCTGACCTTCAGCGGGTCTCGTAGGGGCGGTGAAGTTTGTCCTTGCTTTTTCATGCGCGGGTTCGCATAATCTCCTGTCCAATGAAACGATTTAATGTTGGCGAAATGAGTGCTGCAGTTCAGGAAGCAGCGCTAGCCCAGCTCTGCAATCTCGGACAGTCCCGCAAGGAATTAACCACGCTCTTCGCTTCGAATTCCCCCGGTTAGTGGAGGTCGGTATGATTTCGTCTTTCGTGCTGCATCAAGTGTGGTCAAGGATGGCGCGGGTTCTCGTTCTCGCTGTTGTCGTCCTCATCATCCCAATGCTGCTGCTCGGGCAAGCCTACTTCGGAACCGTGAGCGGACTGTTGACTGATCCTACTGGCGCAGTCTTGCAGAACGCTAGGGTGACCCTGACGGATCAACAAAAGGGATACCAGTTCGCGACAGTCTCTGACAGCACGGGCCGGTTTCTGTTTCGAGCAATTCCGCCCGGGGAATACTCGGTGACGGCGGAACTGGCGGGCTTCGAGAAGACGCGGCTGACCGGCATCAACCTGGATATCAACGAAAATGCGACCGCCAATCTGCGGCTGAAAGTCTCGGCTGCGAAAGAAACAGTACAGGTCTCCGCACAACCGGAGACCGTTGCCACCCAGGACGCCGTAACGGGTCAGGTCATTAACCGAAGATTTATTAACGATTTGCCGCTCATCAACCGCGATGTGACCGAACTCACTTATCTCGCCCCCGGTGTCACCGACGTGGATGATCAGTGTCACAATTGCGGGAGCACGGGGTTCGTTTCGAACGGCAGCCGCGGCGCATCGGCCGACATCCTGCTGGACGGCGCATCAGTCACGAACTTCGAGCCGAACGGCGGCATCACGCAGATGGCCTACAACCCGCCGGTGGAAGCGGTTGAAGAATTCAAGGTGCAGCAGACGAACTTCAGCGCAGAGTACGGTTTTACGGGAGCGTCTGTGGTCAACATGGTGACGCGCTCTGGATCGAACCAGTTCCACGGCAGCGCCTACGATTTCCTGCGCAACGCCATCACGGATGCGAATGACTGGTTTGCCAATCTTTATGGGAGCCCCAGGCCGAAGCAACAGCGGAACGAATATGGAGGGACCATCGGCGGGCCCATCTTCAAGAACCGGACGTTCTTCTTTTTCGATTTTGAAGGGACGCGGGCGATTTCGGCGAGCACCGCTTCGGCGGGTGTGCCCTCGGGCCCGGAGCGCGCGGGCGACTTCGGCGAACTGTGCGGGGACCAAGGTGGGACGTTCGACCAGAATGGACTGTGCAGCGTCGGGACCGGACAAATCTTCGATCCCTACAGCGGTGTATTCGACCAGAACCAGGGTTTCGCGGTCCGAAACACCCCGATTCCGTACAACAACATCGCTAACTACATCAGCCCGGGCAGTCCGAATCTGCCTGCCAGTCTCGAACCGCCACTGGTTGCCGGCAATCTGATCGATCCCGTGGCGCAAACCATGTTGAACATGTTTCCCGCGTCCAACTACGCGTCGGGCGACCCCTACAACAATTGGGCGAACTCGGGACCTATCCATTCCACCGATGCCAAAATAGACGTGAAAATCGATCAGCGTTTCAACACCAAGAACACGCTCGGCGGCAAATACTCTCAGGAATGGGACAACCACGAATACGGCTGGAGTTGCTTCAACAATTTCATCGATCCCTGCCTGAACGGACCGAATACCTATACCGCTCATGCGTTTGCACTCAACGACACGTATACCTTCAGTCCGACAACTCTGTTGATCACGACCTTGGGCTTCACCCGTATCGCCATGACCAACGACGCTTATGGTTATGCCGGCGGCACTCCCGATCCCCTTGGCGCGCTCGGCTTTCCGTCCTATTTGGCGTCAAACGGGTTCAGTGGCGTGCCCGCCATTTTCATCCATGGCTACCAGTCGGCGGGATTTACGAGCGCCGGCAACAATCCGTATGGCAACTACCGTCAGGGAGAAAACACCGGCCAGTTTGCGGCCACGCTCAGCAAAATACATGGCGCGCATGAGTTGAAATTCGGCTTTGACGGCCGCCTGCATCAGATCAACTATATTCAGACCAACGCCCCGCTGGGAAACTTTTCTTTCGACGCGACTGGCACCTCACAGAACAATTCTGAAGACAACCCCAACGGCGGTGATGCGATGGCGAGCTTCCTGATGGGCCAGATGCTGGGTGGCGGCAACAGCGGCTACGAAATCCAGTTCCGGCCCGCGATGGAAAACCTCCAGTATGCCTGGTTCGCCCAGGATAACTGGAAAGCCAGATCCAACCTCACCCTCAACTTTGGACTGCGGTATGAACTATCCTTGCCCCGAACGGAACGCCACAACCGTCAGAATTGGTGGGATCCAAACGCAGTCAACCCCTTAAGCGGAGGCTCGATCACATACACCGATCCGCTCACGCTGCAGACCGTGACTCGTGCACTGTATGGCGGCGAGCGATTCACGAATGCGAGCAATCGCACGAACTGGGACACCGACTACAACAATCTCGCGCCTCGTTTTGGATTCTCCTACCAGTCAGACAGCAAGACCGTGATCCGCGGAGGCTATGGCATTTATTTCGGCCAGAGTCGCTCGGGCGCAAACGGCGTCGGCAGCTACGGCACGCAGGGCTACAACGTTGGCACCAGCGTGATTACCACCTATAATAACGACGGCGTAACGCCTTATCTTCACCTGAGCAATCCTTTTCCCAACGGCTTCGTCCAGCCCGCTGGGAGTTCGCTGGGTCTCCTGAACGATGTCGGTTTTAACGCCGTTGGCCCCATTCGCAGCGGCTATGCCATCAAAACTCCCTATGAACAAAGCTGGAGTCTCGGACTCCAGCACGAACTCCCGGGGAATGTTGTTCTTGATCTGGAGTACATCGGAAAGAAAGGTACGCACCTCTATTTCAGCGGCGCGAACAATCCGCAGATTCTCGGACCACAGATCGAACAATATTCGTCCAGTCAGCTCAATCCTCTTCTTAACTACGTCACAAATCCATTTGCCTCGGTGAACGGCGGCCCGATCAGCGACCCCAACAGCACGCTCTCCGCTCCGACCGTACAAGGCTACCAACTTCTGCTCCCGTATCCTGAATTCACCGGCGTGACGACGGATGTGCAGCCGATCGCCAACTCCATCTACCACGGTCTGCAAATCAAGGTGGAAAAGCGATATTCCAATGGCCTGCAGTTCCTGGTTAGTTACACTTGGTCCAAGTCCATCGACGACGCCTCGACCTATGACGATAACGTCACATGGACAGGCAGTCTCACCAGCCTTCAGGATCCGAACAAGCCTTGGCTGGAAAGAAGCCTTTCCACCTTTGATATTCCGCATGTTGTGCAGTTCACTTACACTTACGATCTGCCCATTGGGCATGGGCACATGCTTCTCGGCGACATGCCTAAGGTGCTCGACGCCATCGTCGGCGGATGGAAGACCAACGGCATCTGGCGAATCTCCGCGGGGCGGCCACTCGTCGTTACCGTGGGCGGTTGTGGCACGCCACTTCCCACCTACGGTTGTCAGCGGCCCAACATCACCGGCACGCCGCAACGTGCCGGCGGCAGCCACGCCAACTGGGTGAGCCAGTACTTTGCCAACCCGGAAGTATTCCAGGCGCCCGACGAATTCACGCTCGGAAATGCTCCGCGGGCGCTCAGCGATATTCGCAGCCCAATGGTCTTCAGCAGCGATTTGTCAATCGAGAAGGGTTTCTCGATGGCAAAGCTGCATGAAGGGTTGAACGCCGAGATTCGCCTGGAAGCTCAGAATGCTTTCAACCATCCAACTTTCAGCATGGGCACGCCCGGTCCGTGGGGCGACGACACTCTGAATGTCGGATACGACGATTTTGGCCAGTTGTTCTATATGTCGCCCATCGGAGCACGGCAAGTGCAACTGGCGTTGAAGATCAACTTCTAAAGTGGAGCATAGTCGCGTCAGTCGGTGCGGCAAGAAGGGACCTTATGCAAATTCATTCCTGGGGTAGCGGCCTACGGATATGCGTGGCGGCGGTCCTGCTGACCGGAATCACTGCTATCGCCGCGAATGCCCGAGTTCAGCATCCATCGACTGCACCGCGATCAAAACTCACGAAGCGATTGGTCGGCGATTACGGATATTGGAGTAAATACCAGACTCCCCCTTATGGAGCTGGGCAAATCCCCTACTCAAAACTGACGCACATAAATCACTTCGGCGTCGGGTTTTATTCCGACGGAGCGCTCTATGTTCCTGACGGATTCCTGGAGCCGCCCCTCATCCGCAAGGCACACAAGGCTGGCGTGAAAGTGCTGCTCGGCTTGGGCGGGAATTTCAGCCTGTTAGACGGGAACCCCAAGCTAACCGCCACGCTCGTTGACAATTTATGGAGCTTCATTTCCAAACACGGATATGACGGTGTCGACATTGACTGGGAGTATCCCGCGGGGGACGAATCCAATACCTTCTACGGTTTGTTCTTAGCTCTGCGCAACGCGCTTCCTGCGCCCACTTACGTACTTTCTGCGGATGTACCGCCCTGGGGCGACCAGGGAGCCGGGTATGCAATTCCGCAGGTAGATTCTTATCTCGACTATTTCAACATCATGATGTATGACTGTGCCGGCCCCTGGACGGAAGATGGACAACTCAACTCGGAAATTTTCTGGGATGCCAATGATCCTGATCCATGGGAATGCGAGCCGGGAGGGGCAGCGAACGAAGCCGTTACTATTTTCACGCAGGAAGGCGTCGCTCCATCGCAACTGAACATGGGCACCCCTTTTTACGGTTACTTCTATACCAACGTATCTGGGTTGTGGGGAGAATGCGCGAACGCGAGTCATACTAAGGACGGGGACTGCGACGGCTCTGTTTTCTCCGTGAACTACGGGACCTTCCTCAAGCAGCGAATCAACAAAAAGGGGTGGCGGAGCTTTTACGACCCAATTGCGCTTGTGCCATATATGCTGCGCGCGGATGGCAAGAAGGGATTTATCACCTACGACGACGCGTCATCAACATATTACCGTGTTTGGTTCGCAGATTGGCAGTGGAACCTCGGAGGCACCTTCATGTGGTCCCTGGACGCGGACTATGACGGCCAATCGCAGGATCTGCTCGATGAGATGTATGCAGCAAGCCTTGGCTCCGCGAACTGAACCCTGCGATCTCACCGCGACTGCTTCGTAAACGGCTAGCTATGATGATTTATCCCTCCCGCCCCCGGTGGCGACAATCTCAGGCCAGAGTGTGGTTGCTCTTGGCCTGGAGCGGCCTCCTTGCCAGTGCGGCCTTCGGGGCACAACCGGGACAACCGTTGGAACTTTCGCGGACGGTACGCCCCTGGGAGTTCGTTTCGGCGCTCGGGCCGCACGCGGCTATTTTGGGACACGAGCAGGGAACTCTCGAAGCCTGGGTTTACCCGCTCAAAATTGTGAGCGGTTTTCACCTGCGATTTCATACGGAGGGAACGGTTCTGCCAGCGGAGGCTCTGGCACGAACGGTCATCGTGCGCCCCGAGTCAACGACCATTGTGTATTTTGGCGATTCTTTTACTGTCCGCGAGACGTTGTTTGTCCCTGTGCATGAGCCGGGCGCGATTATCGCGCTGCAGATTTCAACCGCAAAGGTGCTTCAAGTAGAGGCGGCCTTTCGACCTGATTTTCAGCTCGACTGGCCCGGTCACATTGAAGACTCCGGCGCCGAATGGGACTCCACCTTGCATGCCTTCCACTTCGCAGATACGGGTGGGGAATTCGAGGCATTGGTTGGATCACCCCACGCGAGTAAGACTGCGGAAGAGTATTTCAGCAATTACTTCGACTCGAGTCAGGATGCTTTTGCTCTGGAACCGACGGTTGCTGGGACGGACACAAAGATCATTGTAATTGCCGCCTCATTCACCGGGAATAAGGACCTGACAAGCCTTTACCAGCGACTTTCCCAGGGATATCCCGCTCTTTTGCGTGAGGCGGCGAGTTATTACAACGACTACCTAAGTCACACTGTAAGCATTCAGGTTCCTGACGTCGAAGTCGAAGCGGCTTATGACTGGGCGCGCGTAAGCATGTTGCAAAGCGTAGTGCAGAATCCATTCCTAGGTGAAGGTCTTGCTGCAGGGTTCGACACTTCGCATGATGATTATCGTCCTGGCTTCGCCTGGTTTTTTGGCAGAGACACCGAGTGGACTTCTCTCGCGTTGACAGCGGAAGGCGATTTTCCCCATGCTCGTAGCGCTTTGGAGTTCTTAGGCAAGTACCAGAGATCCGACGGAAAGATACCGCACGAGGTTTCGCAGAGCGCAAGCCTGATGGACTGGTTCAAAACACCGTTTGCCTTTGCTTCGGCCGACGCCACACCCCTGTACATTGTCGCTGCAGACGATTATGTGACGCGAAGCGGAGATATCGGGTTTGCACGCGACAAATGGGAGAGCCTCTGGAAAGCCTACACGTTTCTTAAGTCGACTTACGATGCCAAAGGCCTTGCTCAAAACGCTGGCATTGGCCATGGATGGATCGAAGGCGGCCCGCTAGTCCCCGTGCAGGCAGAGCTTTATCAGGCAGCCTTGGGAATCGCGGCGGTGCGGGCGCTCTCCCATCTGGCGCGTCTCCTGCAAAAGGATGATGCACACGACTTGGAGCAGGCCTTTGATCGTGAACTCCCCATGCTGGACGAGACGTTCTGGTCTTCTGAAAAGCGCTTCTACGCTTACGCACTGGATTCCGATAACCGCCGCGTCGATGTCCCGAGCGTTCTTGCCGCCGTCCCGATGTGGTTCCGGCTCTTGGACGAGGAGCATGTGCAATCGATGATTCAGGAACTCGCCCGCCCGGATCATCAGGCGGATTGGGGAATGCGGATCATTTCCTCTCACAACCCGAAATACGATCCTGGCGGCTATCATTTCGGAACCGTGTGGCCGTTGTTCACGGGCTGGGCCTCGGTTGGAGAATACAACTACCATCGCGCCCTTCCCGCTTACTCGAACCTGCGAGCGAACGCCTTACTCATGTTGGATGGATCACTTGGCCACGCGGCAGAAGTTCTCTCTGGTAATTATTATCAGACGCTCTCTACCGGCGCACCAAATCAGCTTTGGTCGGCGGCGATGGTGGTCAATCCGCTCTTGAGCGGGCTCATGGGTTTGAGAACGGACGCCGCAAGCTGTCATTTCGTTTTCGCTCCGCATGTACCTGCCGATTGGAGTTGGTTTTCTGTCGATAATCTGCCTGTAGATAGTGAGCGGGTCAGTTTCAACTATCGGCGAACCGAAGACAGACTGCGGCTTGAGATCCGATCAAACGGAACAAAAGAGTGCTCCATGGAATTTTCCCCCGCTGTGAGTCTACGCGCCAAGGTCAGGCAGGTTCGGTTCAACGGCCGACGTGTTCCATTTCAGATGAAACCAAATTCGTCAGATCAGCACGTGACCATCGAGATCCCGGTCCGTGCCGGCGTGAGCACGGTTGAGGTGGAGATGGCTGGCAATTTCGAACTGAGCTACACATCGGCGCTACCGGCCTTGGGAACGGAGAGTCGTGGACTGCGTGTGCTTTCTGAATCATGGTCGCCAACGCGGGATACATTGACTGTTCGGCTTTCTGGTACACCGGGAGAGGGCTATGAACTATCGGCTTGGAACGCGCGTCAACTTTCTTCAGTAGAGGGGGCCCAACTGGAGAGAACCAACGCTTCTGACGCCAGGGTGCACGTGCGGCTTCCCGTCTCATCGCCGGGGAGCGACCCTCAAGCCACGGTTGTCTTTCATTTTGCAGGGAGATGAATTTCCTCCTGCGCGAGCAAACATCTTGAATGTCATGGGGAGTTGGAACTGTGCCTCATAAATGGTGGCGGTTGGTCTTCGTATTTGTGGTCTTTTTATTAAGCTGCCTTGCCCAAGCGCAGAGGCAACCGCCGGCACCCGCCGGTCACGAGTGGTGGAAGCATGCGGTCTTTTACGAGCTTTACCCACGCAGTTTTGCGGATAGCAATCATGATGGCATCGGCGACCTCAAGGGGATTGCGGCTCATCTGGATTATTTGAAAGAACTGGGCGTCGATGCCATTTGGATCACACCGTGCTTTCCCTCGCCCCAAGCCGATTTTGGTTACGATGTCGCCGATTACGAGAACATCGATCCGATGTATGGAACGCTGAAGGATTTCGACCATTTAGCGAAGGAAGCCACGAAACGCAATATTCGGATCATCTTGGACCTTGTGCTTAACCACACTTCTCCGCAGCACAAGTGGTTTCTCGATTCTGCATCGTCGCGCACGTCGGCTCATCGCGATTGGTATATCTGGCGCGACGGCAAAGCGCCTGGCGTTCCTCCCAACAATTGGCTATCCGGTTTTGGCGGTTCGGCGTGGCAACTTGATCCCAAGACCGGCCAGTACTACTACCACTACTTTGCTGTCGGTCAGCCCGATTTGAACTGGCGCAACCCGGCGGTTGAGAAAGCTATGTTTGACGTGACGCGCTTCTGGTACCAGCGCGGCGTCTCGGGCTTTCGGCTTGATGCCGTCGACATTCTCTTTGAAGATCCCGAACTGCACGACAACCCAGTACTCCAGGGCACGAACGAATTCGGCGATCCCAACATGGAAAACAAGTACAACGACAAGTTACCCGAGGTTCATACAGAGCTGAAGAAACTGCGCAAAGTGGCTGATGAGTACGACGGAGTTCTGATTGGTGAGACTTATACGTCCAATCGCGATGAACTCAAAGAGTATTACGGTGGCCATCAGGATGAGATCCAAATGCCAATGGATTTTATGTTCTGCACGGTCGACAAACTCTCGCCTAAGGAATTCCGCGCCCAGATCGCGAACGTGGAATCGACTGGCGGATGGCCTATCTATGTCATCGGCAACCACGACATGGAGCGCTCTTATAACCGGTACGGTGATGGCGTTCACAACGACCAGATTGCTAAGCTCATGGCTGGCATGTATCTGACGCTGCGCGGCACGCCGATTATGTACTACGGCGAAGAATTGGGAATGGAAAACAATGACCCGGTCCGCAAAGAAGATGTGAAGGACCCGCTCGGCATCGCGGGTTGGCCGAAATACAAAGGGCGCGACGGCGAGCGAACCCCCATGCAATGGAACGACGGGCCCAATGCCGGATTCAGCCAGTCCAAGCCATGGTTACCGGTTCCCGCAAGCTACAAAACTCACAACGCCGCAAGCGAGCTGAAGGATCCAGAGTCTATATTGCAGTTCTACAGGCGGTTGCTGGCGCTTCGGCGACGCGAACCAACGTTACTGGATGGCGACTATGTGGCCTTGGATCAAGACAATCCCGATGTCCTTTCTTATCTGCGCCGTTATGGGAATCAAGCGGTATTAGTCGTGCTCAATATGTCAGGCAAGAAGCAGCAGGTCAGCTTTGATCTCTCCGTTGCCGGTTTTGCGGCAGCCAAGGCAACGACTTTATTGACGACTCAGGACGCGTCCTCCTTTCGAGCAATCGATAAGGTCTCCATGGACCCCTTTGCCGTCTACATTGCACGAATCTCACGGTGAGTTCGATGGGCATTCTTTCGGCTCTCAAACGGGCAATCCCCTTCGTTAGCGCCCTGCTGATATGTCCTTGTGCATGGACGCAGACGCCCGACAACTGGAACGGGCAACTCTCGGCCCTTTACTTGCCTCATGATTATGTTCAGAAGAGGGCATCGAGTTACGACCGCACAGGTGGCAATGATGATTTCGTGAAGATTGCTCCCGGACAGACAATTGTGTTACTCGACACCCGTGGGCCGGGGAACATCACTCACATCTGGATTACAATTGCCTCGCCAGAGAAATATCACCTCAAGAAGATTGTCCTGCGCATGTTCTGGGACGATGAAGCCTCGCCCAGCGTAGAAGTGCCAATCGGCGATTTTTTCGGCCTCGGGCTTGGCGAGTACTTTCAATTTGAGTCCATTCCGTTGTCTGTCGCACCCGACAAGGCGCTGAACTGCTTCTTCCCGATGCCTTTCCATAAGCGTGCGCGACTCACAGCTACGAACGAGGGGAGCGAAAACGTCGATGCATTCTATTTCAACATCGACTATCAATCGTTGAACAAGGACCTCTCTCCCGATACTTTGTATTTCCATGCACAGTACCGTCAGGCGGCGCCAGCCAAAGGATGGACGAAGGATTGGCAGTCCAATGACGACCTCGCGATCAACGAAAAGAAGAATCTCGATGGAGCGAACAACTACGTATGGCTTGAGGCGAAGGGGCAAGGCAATTTCGCGGGCGTGACAATGTCTGTCCTTCAGAATCAGGACGGCTGGTGGGGCGAGGGAGACGACATGTTTTTCGTTGATGGCGAGCAGTTTCCGTCGATCAATGGCACCGGATCGGAAGACTACTTCCTGGGCGCCTGGGATTTTGGGAACCGTGCTTTCTCATACAGACTGTACGGAGCGCCGGTCAAGGGATCGGAACTTGCGGGCAGCCGTTCCTCCGCATACCGGTTCCATCTCGATTCGCCAATTCCATTTACGAAGAGTCTGAAGGCAACCATCGAACACGGACATGCCAATCACCGCTCCGACGACTTCTTTTCGGTCGCTTACTGGTACCAGAAGGAACCGCATGCGTCGTTCCCGCCGTTACCTAAAACCGAGGAGCGAATTCCGCGCATTTATGTCGCAGGGGGGCCGGGGAATGCGACAGATTAAGCTGGTGCGCACGAATCGACTGCAAATCGTGGGCTTCTTAATTGTCTTTATTTACTTTTGTCGCACACCCTGCACTGCTTTTGCTCAGTCGATGCCTGCCGGTGCGCTTCCTCGTCAGATTGTCGTGGGTTATTTTCGCGGGAATTCGATGCTGCGGGATTTTTTCCTGAAAGATCTGGTCTCGCGAGGCACGCTTTCCGTCCTTGATCAGATCAACTACTCCCAGGCAAATGTTCGTGACGGCCGTTGCGTGGTGGCGGACCCCGATTCGGACCTGACCTACTTCTTCTCTGCAAAAAACAGTGTTGACGGGACCGCTGACACGCCCGCCATGCCGCTGCGTGGAAACTTCCACCAGTTACAAGAGCTCAAGCGCCTTTACCCTCGCCTCAGAATATTGATATCCATCGAGGGCACACCGGACGTTTTCGTGAAGGCAGCGCAGCCTGAAAACCGCGTCGCTTTCGTTACCTCCTGCCTGCAACAGTTTATTCAAGGCAAAATCGCTCAAGGGATCGACGCGCCGGGCCTCTTCGATGGTATCGACGTCGACTGGGAATATCCCGAGGATGCGGATAAACTCAATTTCGTTGCGCTATTAGCCGAGTTCCGGCGGCAACTGGACGCGGCGGGACCCAAACATCTCCTGACCGTCGCAATGGGCACCACCCGGAATGCATTTCAACACCTGGACATGGGTTCCGTCGCTCGGTATGCGGATCAGGTCGGAATCATGAACTATGACTATGCGGGCCCGTGGAGCAAGAAAACTGGATTGGTCGCGCCCCTCTATCATGTCGCCGGCGATCCCGAAATTGACGGCGACGTGGACTCTACCCTTTGGAGCTACAAAGAGGCCGGCGTGCCGCTCTCTCGCATGCTGATGGGGTTGCCTTTTTATGGCTACTCCTGGAGTCAGGTTAAGCCTGATGGCCAGGGGCTCTTTCAGCCAGGCGAGCCTGTACACAACGATGCCACTTACAGTTTCATCGCCTCCCTCGCGGATAAGTTCACTCTTTACCGTGATCCGAAGTCTCAAGCACCCTGGCTGTTCGATGGAAGCACGTTCTGGACTTACGACGACGAACTGTCCATTGGCGCTAAGGTGAAGTATGCGAAAGACCGCGGTTTGCAGGGAGTGATGATCTGGGAATTAAGTGGCGATACGGCCCAAGGAAATCTGCTGAAGACAATTTCATCTGCCCTTGGGCGTCGCGAGGAAAGTGGAAGCAATATTCATGCGACTCCATAGTTTCACGCGGCTTTCGGATAAGCCGTTCATGCAATTCGATAAAGTCAGCGATTTAGAGAATGCTCCATGAAACGCATCCCAACGATCCTTCTGGCGCTCTCACTGGCCCCTTTGGCGTTGCCGTCGATGTTCGCTCAAGACGCCGCCAATCCTCCACACTCAGAGCAAATCGCCGCCCCAGCCTGCCAATCCATTCCTGACTGGGATAGCGCCCGCGCTGCCACCTGCACCAAAACCGATATCGGGGATTGGCTCAATGACATCAAGCACTGGCGCACCGAGCATCTGCTTCGCATTGGCTATGACGGATCACAATACGCGCGGCCTGAACTCCTTTGGACCCAGAGCAGCTTTGTTCAGCCGCAGATGATGACGCACGATCGTTTTTTTTACGATCCTGTCCTGCGGCAATACACGGTCGACCGCTATCTCGGCGATCTGGACAAACGCTATGGAGGCACCGATAGCGTGCTGCTCTGGCCTACCTATCCAAATCTCGGGGTCGACGCCCGTAACCAATACGATCTTTTTCGCGACCTTCCGGGTGGGATCGCGGCGATGAAGAGGGTCGTCGACGAGTTTCACCGTCACGGCGTCCGCGTACTTTTTCCTGTGATGATGTGGGACCAGGGCACGCGCCATGAGGACGTCCCGAACTGGACTGCTACCTCGCGGTATCTCGCTGAGATCGGCGCGGACGGAATCAATGGTGACACTCTTGAAGGCATGGCCCGCGTCTTTCGCACCGCGTCCGACAACCTGGGGCATCCGCTCGCGCTCGAGCCGGAGCTCGGTTTCGGCTCCAATGAAATGCTTGCATATAACAATATGTCATGGGGCTACTGGAAGTATGATTTCGCACCCACGGTAAGCACTTACAAATGGCTGGAGCCCCGTCACATGGTGCACGTTTGCGATCGCTGGGCCCATGATCACGCCGATGATCTCCAATTCGCGTTCTTCAACGGCGTCGGTTTCGAAAGCTGGGAGAACATTTGGGGCATCTGGAACCAGATGACGGCGCGTGATGCCGAAGCGCTTCGCCGCATTGCAACCATCGATCGCGCATACCACTCGTTGCTCGTGAGCCCCGACTGGGAGCCGCACGTCTATATGCACCAGTTCGGCGTTTTTGCCAGCCGCTGGCCGGGCGAGCAATCGACGCTCTGGACGATCGTCAACCGCAACCATTATCCAGTCTCGGGTCGTCAATTATCCGTGCCTTACAAGGATGGGGCGCGCTACTTCGATCTCTGGCATGGCGTGGAGATCACCCCCGCCAAAGAAGACGATTCGTCAATTCTCAGCTTCGATTTGGAGCGCAGCGGCTACGGCGCAATTCTGGAGACATCGGCACCGGATCGCACACTAAACGATGTTCTTCAAACCATGCGTGCGCTCGCGCAAACGCCGCTGACGGCCTTCTCCGGCGAATGGGTTGTGCTGGCGCAGCACATGGTCGAGATGCCGGGAACCAAGCCTCCCGCATCGCCACCGGGCAGCATGGTTCGTATCCCTGAGGCCGCATTCACGTTCCGCGTCAATGGAATCGAAATCGAAGGCATGAACGATGAGGGCGTCGACTTCCAATATCCGTGGGAGCCCTCTGCACGCCGGTTCCACGAAACCAGACTTCATATCAAGTCCTTCTGGATCGACACGTATCCAGTTACGAATGCTGAATTCCAGAAATTCCTCGACGCCACTCACTACCATCCCCTTGACGATCACAACTTCCTGAAGGACTGGACTGGCCGGAACTATCCGGCAGGCTGGGCAAACAAGCCCGTAACTTGGGTCTCGCTGGAAGATGCGCGAGCCTATGCCCTTTGGGCGGGGAAGCGCCTGCCGCACGAGTGGGAGTGGCAATACGCCGCTCAAGGCACCGATGGTCGCGTATATCCATGGGGCAATGATTGGACCCCGCTCGCGGCCCCGTTACCGGATCGCGCTCGTGAACTAGCGCCCGCGAGCGATGTGGATTCGCATCCGAAAGGTGCGAGCCCATTCGGTGTGATGGACCTGGTTGGAAACATCTGGCAGTGGACCGACGAATTCACCGACGAGCATACGCGAGCGGCCGCTCTGCGCGGAGGCAGCCACTATCAGCCGCAGGGTTCGCGATGGTATTTTCCCCAAGCTTACAAGCTGTCGGAGCATGGCAAGTATCTCTTGATGGCTCCAAGCATCGATCGATCGGGAACGATCGGATTCCGGTGCGTCGTCGATGCACAGTAGCCGTTCAGCGCCTGGCGATAGCAACGGAGGCTTCTTTCTCCTCAGTCCTTCAAGGCGAAAATAGACACGGAGAATGCCGGCATACGGAATCTTATTTGCGGAATCTCCTGTCTCACCACCTGGGGCGAACCGCCGCTTATCGTTTGCACCGTCGCGCCAGCCCACTCTTGCGGCAGATCAATCGGAATCTCCCGGTTCCGAGGGTTGATCATGATCATTTTCCGGTGCCCTCCAGCCAGGAAGGCCTGCACAGTGACCGCATCCGCGTCCGCAGGGGCGCCATTCGGCGAAACATCCGTGTTCGCAAACTCGTCTCCTGGCGCGAGATTATTCTTTAGCAGTTCGAGCACGGTGTAGCGAGCATTGGGTTCACCGGTGGTCCAATCGACCATGCTCACACTCGGGAACTGGCTCGGAAAGCCCACCAGTTGAGATTCGCCGAGCACATCCACTCCGAGCCTGGCCATTTCCACATAGAGGCTAGCGTAAAGGGTGCCGCTCAGGTTCCAGTAGGAGGGCGGAATCGGCTTCTCTACATGGTTTGGCTCGCCCTGCACCATGTCACCGGACAGAATCGAGCCGGCCTCGTTTACCATAATTTTTGTCGACGGCGAAAGCCGGTCGCGAATCTGCGCGATGTAGCGTGTCTCCGCCACAAACTCGCTCACTCGGTCCGAAAATGTGAACTGCCAATGATCTGTCGTCTGATCCGAGCCGGGCGCAGCGTAGACGTGAAAAGAGATGTAGTCCAATGGAATTCCAGGCTTGTGATTCGCCGGATTCAGGAAATACTCGAACATCTTTTGGCCCCCGGCCGGATAGGAGAGCGACAACCCGACGAATTTCATCTCCGGCGTAACTTTGCGCACCGCTTCCACGATGGCGTCATAACGTTCCACGTATTGCTGCGGCGTGGGCTCATGCTCGGAGTCGATCTCGTTGAAGATCTCCCAATAGCGCATGTCATAGTGATGTCCCGACGCATGATACTTGCCCAATTCGTCGGTGAAGCCGCCCTGCATATACCAGCTCGCGAGCCGCCCGTAGTAGTCGGCTAGCTCCTGCACGTTGTGTAATTGCGCGCCCTGGGTATAGTCCCAGTCCACCTGGTTCGGATTTTCCGGATACGCTATGGGTTGGGGCGTCGTGAACATCCACTGCGGAATCGTGCTGAAGCTCCAAACTACTGGGCGGCCGTAGCTGGCCTTCACAAAGTCCTCCACCAGAGGATCCATGTACTGAAAATCCCAGAAGGTCTGGTTCGGCTCAGGTGGCCGCAGCTCGGCGACCGCCATCTTTGGATACGGGAACCAAAACGCGTAGCGTGCATAGTCGCACCCGAGCTTTCCGAGCGCGGTGAAAGCCGCGTTGTGAATCGGTGATTCCCGCCGCAGCATGGGATTGATCACGGCTTGCAGGGTCGGCGTGGTTCGAATGGGAAATTTCTTGTTCCAGTTCACGACCACCGAGGGTGCTGCCTGCGCGTGCACCGCTCTTGCCGAACCGGCCAGCAGCAGAACTAAAGCCGCGATCTGCATGAAGGGTGTCCTCTTAGTCTGGATTGTTCTCGCAGTCATTTTGATGAGCTCGCTCAGTCGTTGAACTACATTCACAGCCCAAGACCGCACATTGGGTACGCGGATTTGCTTGTTGCTTGTCAGCATCGAAAACCCTGTGTCGACTTGAATCGTGACCTACTTTGTTCTGTCATTATCATCGGGATTTCGGAACAGCTCATACTCCTTGGTCAGGTGTTCAAAGAGCCACGCTGCCCGCATAGCATTGTCCGAAACACAAAGCAGAACCGGACAGGGTGTGGCTCTCATGGACTCGAATATAGAAGCCCCGTCACGAAGGTCCCCGCATGCGTTGTGCCGATCATGGAAGAAGTTCGCCTTTGCTGTGCATTTGAGTCCGAAGGCATCGGATATCGTTTCAAATTACGGCCGTGATTGCAATTACTGTCTGTCGTGCACAACGGCACCCTTTGGAGGAGATCGAGTCCGAGACGCACTGGTTACGGGTCCTGCCGCCGCTGATTGTGCCTGTCTAGGCATCTGAGCGTCAGAGCGTGTCTGGTTCTAGGGGCATCCACCAAGGAGATTTGGCCAGCGATCTCTGGAGGAGGCGGCAAAACGGAGGGTCAATCGCTTGAGGGGGTTGGATGGCGATCCAGTGTGCTGAAGCTCAAACCTCGACTCTGGCAAAACTCGCTCCGCCGCAAACCGCTGCTCACAAAGTCGGCCATCAACTGCTGAACTTCCGCCATCGCTTACGCTTGGTATGAGTTGAAAGGAACGCCGGATCGAATTCAAAGCGACGTCCGGCCGAGTTCAGATGGCTCGTTCACGTTCGACACTTCCGCTGGCGAAACCGTAAAAGGTACTGAGCCGGAGATTTCGGAGAAGTATCTGCTGTTCGATCGTGACCTTCACAAAAGAGGTAACATGCGGATGCAGACTTTCAATGGCTCCGGCGGCCAGAGTTTCAGTTTGCCATGAAGCGAGCACCTGAAAGGCAATTCTCCTGCGTTCGCGCCCGCTCTGCGGAAGTCAAGTCGCGTTCGCCAAGTGATCGATCTTTGATCGCGTTTGATTCGCCTGGGGATCGCATTAAGTTTGCCTCGCAGGAATGCGAAAACCGGACTGCCAACTCCTCGATCAGAGAAAATGAAGGTGGTAGGCGGGAGGTGTCCTCAGCTGGGTATTCTCTCCGGTCCAGTTTAAGGAACAAAATCGCGGATTGGCGGCGTTTTCGCGAGGACCTCAACGAACTAGGGTAAGAGTTCGCATCAGTCCAGACTGCGTGGCGGAGAGGTCAGGATTCGAACCCTCGGTACAGGTCTGAGCCGCTAAGCCTCGACGTGTCCGTAAGTTGCAGATTGGAAAAGCTCCAGCGGAGAATTTCACATCAAAATTCGCCCCGAAAGCTTCTCCCCAGTGCGGTTTGGATTCGCCGTCCATTCGCAATTCCAAGGCGAAGGCTAGGCGATGCCTGTGGCTGAAAGTGGTCAGTCCAGTGCCGATGACCACCGGACGGGTTAGCGCACGACTGCCCGCCCTACCAAGCAGTCAGACGAGTGCGAGCAATGGCACCAGTCCCGTTCGACACGCCAACCTAATCACGAGTAATTTCCCCGAAGCCCGCTTTTGGATAGGTCCGGTTGGCTGACAATCTGGGAGTTGACGAAATGCCAGTGTTGCTACAAGAAGGTCTAGAGCAACTATGGGCAGCGCCGGGATGAGCAACTTCCGAGGCTGCCAAAATCAGGCTTCTGGGCGATGATGCACGAAGCCCGCACAGACTTTTGCATGTTGCTCGGTCTGATATTCCTCTTAATCGTTGGTTCCGGTAGCCTGTCTTTCGATGATCGCCTCTCCCACCAGCCAGACCGGAACGTATAACGATCAAACGTCGCTGGCTGAACTCGCGCTCGTCTTCTTGAAGCTAGGCACGACAGCCTTTGGCGGGCCTGCTGCTCACATCGCAATGATGGAAGACGAGTTTGTTCGGAAGCGGCATTGGATTACTGAAGCAGAGTTCCTCGACCGCCTTGCTGCCGCAAGCCTGATTCCCGGTCCCAGTTCGACAGAAGTCGCCATCTTCATCGGTCAGGCGAAGCTGGGATGGGCGGGACTCGTCATCGGCGGCTCTTGTTTCATCATTCCTGCTGCCGTTTTGGTTACCTTGATCGCTGCCGTCTATGTACGCTTCGGCTCATTGCCGCAGGTCGCGGGAATTTTGTACGGCATAAAGCCTGCTGTGATTGCGATCATCCTCCAAGCCTTGTGGAGCCTCGCCCGCACCGCTATCAAGAGCAAGTTCCTTGCCCTTATTGGCGTGCTGGCAGTTGTCCTGAGCGGTTTTGGAATTGCTCCCCTCATCGTTCTTGCGATTGCCGGGATCTCTTCCGGTGCAGCATCGTGGTTGAAAAGGCGAGGAGATGTTTCTCTCGCTGTAATTCCGACTTTCGGAAAACTTGGGTTGTTGCTCGGAACAGCGGCGGCGGCTGTTCCCGTTAGCTTGGTTCGGTTGTTTCTTTCGTTCTTGAAAATCGGAGCGATAGTCTTCGGAAGTGGATATGTGCTGCTCGTTTTTCTGAGGACGGAGTTTATCGAGCATCTGCATTGGCTCACCGAAAAGCAACTCATTGATGCGGTTGCCGTTGGACAGTTCACACCCGGTCCCGTCTTTACGACCGCGACCTTCATCGGCTATTTGGTTGCAGGAATCCCCGGCGCGTTGCTCGCAACGATTGGCATCTTCTTGCCGGGGTTTGCACTCGTTGCCTTAAGCGGAAGACTGCTGCCAAGGCTCCGTCGTTCGGCATGGGCATCAGCAACATTGGACGGAGTAGTGGTAGGGTCTTTGGCTCTGATGGCTGTTGTCGGTTGGCAACTAGGAAGAGCAGCCATCGTGGACTGGCGTACCTCGGTCATTCTGATTGCAAGCGCGGCGGTCGTCCTGCGGCTCCGAGTCAACTCGGCTTGGGTGATTGCTGGGGCTGGGATGATTGGCTGGCTTCTGCGCTGATCCACCGTTGTCTGGTGCGGAGGAATCCCTTCTCACTCACCGGGCGTCGTCATCAGTTCTGCTTTGCCGCCCTATGTCACACTAGGAATTTTCTTGCTGTTGGCGGTGCGTGATCCAGCAGCTAACCGCAGTCTGATCGCCTTCGGCGGATGGGCAAATCTTGCCCACGCCGCAGTAATCGCTGCGCAGGAATACTGGAATGTGATAGAGCGCCGAGAACTCGCAGGAGTGGTTGTGTTCGCAATCGTCGGTGTAAGTGCTGGTCGCACTGGCTCCGGCAAAACAATCAAACGAGAGGGCATCGGCTGCGACTTCGTAGGCTAACGTTAGCCCATAGTCCGTCATCGTCCGCACTGTTAAGGTCGCGCTGCCTCCGAAGCATGAAATGAGACCACACGCCACTGCCCCGCCTCGGGGACATAGGTCTTCGTGAAGCGCCAGTCATCAGATATTTCCTGTCCGTTCATTGAGCGAGTTCGCTGCAATTGCCCTGTGACGACAGCGGCGTTGTCGTACACCCGGACTCGGATGTCCGACGTCCGGTAACTTAAGAACTTCATGCGCCCAGAGCGTGCGAACTTCAGGGCGTCGGTTTTGGTCATCACGGGCATTTTGGGCACAGCGACCTCCATGTCGTCTGCCCACAACTTGTCTAGCGCCGTCGCGTCTCCATGCTCGTGGGCTTCATTCCAGACCGCTTCCAGCCGTTCAAGCTCGCGGACATCGGCATCGTGTGCTGACTCAGCACGGCTCGTCGTTCTCTTGCCAATGATGGTGGAGTCGTAAATCCAGAGCACGTATGCGTCAACCTTACCGTCAGGTGACCTCGTGAACGACAAAACGCCGGGTTGCTCGCGTTGGAAGAAACCATTTGACGACAATGCCAAGTCTTCCTCTGGCTTCGGGTCATCAGGCCCCTGCTCCATCAGGTGATCCCCTTCGCGAGTAATCTTCACAACGTTGCCCGGACTGATCTGATACTCGCCCACATAGTCATCCAGAACTTCAGGGTCTACCCTCGCAGCCACGCGATTTGCATTCGGGATTTCGCTCTCAGCACGTGCTGTGAGGAGCCAGCGCCCTCTTCGTTTCGCATAACTTTCGACAACTCTTAGTTCTTCTGTGATCTCTTGTCCTGCAAGCAGGACGTGCGACGTGGTGCGATAGACCATCACGGCAGCGTGGTTGTCGCCGTGAACTCGAAGATCACGTGGCTCGGTACTGGTTTCCTTGATAGTGGTAACTCGCTCTATCAAGGTTTTCTTGTCGTATACCGAGCCGTTGTCTGGAACCAGAACATCGTCGTCAAGCAACGCACCATACGCCTTCGCATCTTTCCGAGTAAGTGCGTTCCACCGCTGTTGCAATACGTCTCTGAGTTCGGATTCCAGCTTTGTTGGCTGCGTCGACTGTGCGGTAGTTGATCCAGAGATAGCAAGGATGATGATGGTCGAGCACATCGTAGCCGACATTCGTTTCATGGGGAGCCTCACAGAAGGCACCGCGTCATCGTACACTTCAACCTGAACTGGTCAAAAGGTATAGAGGCAGGCCAGCGATCCGAACCCCGAAACAGGGGCAAAAATCCGCATAAAATGAGGCTGCGGATTTCACCCTTTCTGACCACCGGGGGCAAACGTCCGAATAGTCCGTTCCTAGGTTGCAATCCCTCTGCGACAACGCTTCCAACGAGAAAATAGCTCCTCGCGCCGCGGGGAAGATAGAAGATGTTTCGCAAATGGCGGGCGCATAGCCCTCTTTTCCTCTGGAGACAACCATGCTACCGCTATTCAATTTTCTGCTGAACCACGTCGTCGTGCCCATGATCTTTATCAACCGGGAGCGAGATAGGGAGAACTTACTGGTAAATGGCAGATTGAGCGCGTTGCCACCGCACGTGTCCGACGTCATGGACGTGAATGGTGAAGGGCAGCCCGATATCCGGGTGAATTTCGACTAGCTCAAAGGCGTCCAGGACACCCGTTTCTGAACTTACGGGAGCGGCGTTAGAAAACTTAACCAGAACTGCGTCCGTGGAAGCCCCGTAAAAATTGGCCTTCTTGACCTCCACTCCTGGCGTTAGCAATCCGTAGTTTTCTAATGAGGCCGTGCATTCCCTCGCCCTTTGCGAGTCTGGCGTTTGCCGTCTCACAGAATAAGGACACGGATTTAATTTATGAGGGATATTCCGGCAGCGTTGCGGGCAGAGAGAGCCTTGCCCGCTATCGCGCCGAATCCCTTCGCGCGCGCGGCCTTCTCCAGAACGAGAAGGTCTGCGCGTGCGGCGGCCTTCTGCCCTTCCTTCGTCTTAGCTTCTGCCATGGCTAAACGCGTTTCAAGTTCGATTCCCATCAGCTGACGAACACGAGAGGCCTTAAGGATACCCTGTAATTTTGTTCCCGCAGCCTCCGGATGGCCGGAGGCGATCTCCAAGCGTGCTGATACAAGATCAAACTGGAGTCGGTTGAGTTGATTTGTACTCTTCGCGGCCAGCGCCCGACTCGCTTGCTCTTCTCTGGCTGCTTCCACGGACTTGCCCTGGTCCAGCAGGCTCTCTATCAAGGCGACGCTGGCGGCCAGCTCATCGTCGGCTTGACCGTCCTGATGAAACTGTTCTTTGCACTTTCGGATCACAGTTTCGGCGTCTGCGGCATGGCCTTCTTCAATCGCTAGTTTTGCCAACGAGAGACGGCTTTCAGCTGCACTCTGTTTTTCTCCGGCTTGGCTCCTGAGCGCAAGAGCTTCTTCATATCGCTTTCGCGCCAGGATGAGATCACCCCGATCCAAAGCGAGATCCCCCATTCCGCTTAGCACGTATGCGGTTGCATTCCTGTCTTCAATTTTCCGCGCAATCACTTCCGCCTGCAGGTACGCTGTCTGTGCTTTGTCGAGCTCCCCTTTTTGTCTCCAGATGTCTCCCAGGCTGTCGAGATTAAGGACCACGCCTTCCTTATCATCGACGGCTTGATACTCTGGAATGGACTGCTCCAACAGCTTCTTCGCCTCTATGAGATCGCCTTGAGAAAGACGAGTGTCCGCGAAGTTACTGAGCGCGGTGGCAAGGCCGTCCCTGTTGCCAACCTGGCGGAACTTCTTCACCGCTTGCTGGAACATTTGTGCAGACCCTGCGAGATCGCCGCGGAAATAGTAGAGCGCTGCGAGATCGGTGCGCATCATGGCTTCGCCGTTGGGATCCTTGGCGGCAAGGGCTCCTTGAAGGGCATTCCGGCAGATCTCAATCGCTTCTGTCGTTGCACCTATAGCGGGTTCTTGCTGACAGAGAATGCCGTACGTTCGACCGACAATGACCGGTGATCCCTGTGCCGTCGCTTTTTCGATCGCGAGATTCGCGGCTGCGTGGGCTTTGGTGAAGTCTCGATTGATCCACGCGGAAGCCTCTGTCATGTCAATTCGCGCGTCGTCGCCAAGAGGCGGTGGAAGGTGCCGAAGAGCTGCCAGCGTTTGCAGTGAATCCGTTGCACTGAGATGCATTTGCGCCGAAGCGAATAAGAGACCATAGTCCAGATTGTCAGGGAAAAGCCGGAACAGAGAACGATAGGTCTCAACCGCTTTCGGCCATTCTTGGACCGTTCTTTGATATTGTGCTTCGACCAGAAGCTGCTGTTCTTGTGAAAGATGATTCGAGAGTTCTAGTGCTCGTTGAGCCTCCACCCGAGCTTTTGCGTCATAGCCGGTGTGCCACCATACATCAGATAGCGCCGCGTGGGAAAGTGGGAAATCTGGGTCCGCAGCAATTGCTTTGGTAAGTAAATCGCGAGCCGCGAAGTAGTCGAATGCCCATATTCTCGCTCGTCCCTCAGCGTACAGGCGGGCGGCCCTTTCATTCGAAGGAAGAGCTGCTCTTGCGGTAATTTCGATTCCCTCGGGCACTGCAGCCACACCGAGACTTCGGCGTAGTTTGCCACTTAAATCCGAGACCAAGGTGAAAAGGTCGCTCTCATTGCCCGATACGGATTCTTCCGCGATGGTTTCTCCGCCAGCCGTATCTTGAAGGCGAACATCCAGACGAATCTTCCGCTGTGCATCATTCGGCAGCATCATGTAGGAACCTAGAATGACGACATCGGCGCCCGGGTTGGTCCGAAACCGTTGCAAAGTGGATTTGCTCAGAGAATCTTCGCCACTGAGTGGTAACTCATTCTGGACCCGCGCCACATCCTCCCCGGGGACCATGCGGAGGTCTCCGCCTGCGGCAAGTTCCGTATTCAACATTTCACTGAAGGCGGAGGAGAGCCAGCTGTCCTCTGTCCGGCCAGGCAAATTGCGGAAGCCGAGCACGGCTACCGAACGGCGAACGTGTATTCGCGGAATTGAGGTCCCTGCCTGGGCTGTGGGAGGGGGAGATCCATGCCGTGGGCGGACAACATAGAACACCGTGCCAACCACAAACAATACTAGAGTGGCGATGATCAGCCAGTGCTTTGTCGCGTACAGATTGGGTTTGGATGCCGATACAGTCGGTGCCGCAGGAATTGTGGTTGGGGAACCTGCTACGTGTGCACTCTCGACCTTAACGGGCGCGATAAACCGGTAGCCGCGACGAGGAATAGTTTCGATGAACCTGGGATTGCTCGCATCATCCCCAAGAGCTTCCCGGACCTTGAGTACCGCCACTCCCAGGCTCTTGTCGAATTCGACGAACGTATTTTGCGGCCAAAGTCGATTCCGAATCTCTTCCCGCGAAACAATCTGGCCAGCCCGTTCCACGAGCAACAGCAATAGCCGGAAAGGCTGGTCCTGCAAACGCACGCGTACCGAATCACGCGTCAGTGTGCCATTGGCCGGGTCGAGCAGGTAGAGTCCAAAACTGTAGCTGATCTCCGGGGCGGCAGAATCATCTGTAACAGAGGCCTTCATACACCCAGGCGAGGATTTTGAACGTCGAGTCTAGCACGAAAACGAGCTATAGGGAGTTAATCGGCGTTCGTAAGCCTACAGAAAACAAAGAATTAGCGGTTAACGCACAATTTGCCCACAGTTGGTTTGCTAATTCTTCCCGTTCGAAGCAAATTCCCGTTGTTGCAGCCATGCGCCGAATTGAATCCCGTGGAGGCGAGAAATGAGCGCTTGCCAAACTTGCGGTGCAGCTTTAGCCGGCGACACTCGCTGCTGTCAGTCCTGCGGGGCACCGACAGAACTCCGAGCAGGTGTCTCGCCGGCTGCCGAGAGTTTGGCTGAGGTGGGCGTCATTTCTCCGTCTGGGGAGGCTGGACCGAAAACGATGGATACGAATGTCGTGGGAGCGCTGACCTATCTGGCCGGTTTCGTGACGGGGATTGTCTTTCTTGTCCTGGATCCGTACAAGTCCAATTCCTTCGTTCGCTTTCACGCTTTCCAGTCGATCTTTCTCAATGTCGCGTGGGTCGCCTTCTGGATTGTCTGGATGATTCTCTCCGCTGTGCTAACACCTCTGACAGCCGGAGTTTTTGGCTTAATTGCTGTGCCCTTGATGTTGATTTTCACTGTCGCCGGCCTTGCACTCTGGATAGTCCTGATGGTTCAGGCCTATCAGCAAAAACTTTTCAGGCTACCGATCGTGGGTAAATTCGCCGCGGATCATGCGGGTGTAAGGCTGTGATTTCTGGTTCCGTCTCGCAGGGGGAAAGAGGGGAGAAAATGACTCATTGTTTCAAACTAGCGGCAGTGTTCGTCGTTTTGTCACTCATTGCCTTCGGGCAGTCTCCTGGCAAAACGCGTACCTATTACATCGCTGCTGACGAAGTGGACTGGGACTACGGTCCCGAGGGTGTTGACAAGATGATGGGCATGAATTTCGACGGCTATGCCGCCACCTTCATGCAAAGCGGGCCCCACAGCATCGGCAAGGTGTATCGGAAGGCGATTTATCGCGAGTACACCGATGCCTCCTTCACCCAGCTCAAGTCTCGCGCTCCGGAGTGGGAACATCTCGGAATTCTCGGGCCTGTGCTGCGCGCCGAGGTCGGAGATACCATCCGCGTCGTTTTCCGGAACAATGCCACGCGGCCTTACAGCATACATCCGCATGGAGTGTTCTACGAGAAGGCCTCGGAAGGTGCGGTCTATCAGGACAGTTCTTCCGCCTCCGACAAGGCCAACAGCATTGTTCCGCCCGGCGAGACTCACACCTATAACTGGGAAGTCACCGAACGTGCCGGTCCCGGTCCCGCCGACGGCAGCTCAGTCGTGTGGCTCTATCACTCTCACGTTAACGAGCAGCGCGACGTAGCCAGCGGCCTGATCGGGCCTATCATCATTACCGCGCGAGGCATGGCCGGCCCCAACGGCCGCCCCAAGGATGTGGACCGTGAGTTCATCTGTCTTTTCCTGATCTTCGACGAGAACGCGAGCTGGTACCTCGACCACAACATCCAGACCTTCGCCAAGGATCCCAAGGGCGTGAACAAGTATGAAGGCAAGCCCATGGACAGCGATGGAGTGTTCTCGTTCTTCGGAACCGGCTTTACCTCTCAGAACTTCCGCTCCAGCATCAACGGTTACATGTATGGCAACGGACCCATGATGACCATGAAAAAAGGAGAGCACGTGCGCTGGTACATGATGTCAATCGGCGGCATCATCCAGGGCCATACTCCCCACTGGCACGGGAATGTCGTCCTCGCCAAAGGGCACCGCACGGACGTGGTCACCCTCGCGCAGGCGGAGATGATCACCGCCGACATGATTCCCGACAACCCCGGTATCTGGATGTACCACTGCCACGTCGACGAGCACATGGTGACGGGCATGGTCACGCTGTACAAGGTTGAACCGTAGCCCCAATTTGCAAGAGATTACGCAGCATCGCCCAATATCTAAGGAGAATCCAATGTCTCGCAGACCCATTCACTCCCGCGTGTCTTGCGTATTCCTGCTTCTGGTTATTCCGACACTCGCCACCGCACAGAGCAATCTGTTCACGACGATTTCGTCGAACCCGGTCGCGTCCCGACCTCTGGCGATTACAACCGGAGACTTCAACGGAGACGGATTCACCGACGCAGCCGTCACCAGCAGCGGGACGAACGCGATTTCCATTCTCTTGGGAACGGGCGACGGGAACTTCAAGCCGGCGGTGAACTACCCGGTAGGCGCATATCCGGTTGCCATCGTCGCAGGAGATTTCAATCACGATGGCCATCTCGATCTCGCGGTTTTGAACAACAATCCCAACACCAGTGGCGCGGGCGGTAGTGTCTCCATATTGATTGGGCAAGGCGACGGAACATTTGTTGCCGGACCGACCTATGGCGTCGGCTATCTGCCAACTGCGCTCGGACTAGGAGATTTCAACGGAGACGGGAATCTGGATCTTGCGGTCGTGGTCAGTAACCCAAATCTATCCTTTAATCCCGGTTTCGTTACGATTCTGGCCGGTGGTGGAAACGGATCTTTCAGTGCGCAAGCGAACTACGGCGTCGGCCTGGTTCCTGTTTCCATCAGTGTCGGCGATTTCAATGGAGATGGCAAACTGGATCTCGCCGTTGGTTCCTCGGCAATCGCACTCTCCAATCCGCAAAGCGAGGTCTCGATCCTCGTTAACAACGGGTCTGGTGGGTTTCAGAGCGGACCAAGCTTTGTAACCGGGCCTACCGGAGCGATCCCTATTTCGATTGCGGCCGCTGACTTCAACGGTGATGGCAGGCTCGACTTGGCCGTGGCGATGAACAACACGACCACCCTGGAAATCTGGCAGGGAAATGGGGACGGGACTTTCTCAGGAATCAGCACAATTTTTCTCGGCAGCAATCCGATTTGGGTAGCTGCCGGAGACCTCAATGGCGACGGAAAGACCGATCTTGTGGTCTCAAATAATGGAGATGGCACGCTCTCAGTCTTGTTCGGCAATGGCGATGAAACGTTTTCCATTGCGCCCACTGTGACCGCGGGCAATTTTCCAGAAGCGTTAGCGCTTGGCGATTTCAATGGCGACGGAAAACTCGACATCGCAATCGTGAACAATGGAGATAGCGATGTTCAGGTGTTCCTGGGAGAAGGCACCGGGGGATTCCGGGCTGGGGTGTACCGCGTGGGCGCCAATGCTTCAGGAATTACAAGCGGAGACTTCAACCGTGACGGCATCTCCGATCTGGCGGTCTTAAACGGAGATGCCTCGGTGACAATTTTCCTGGCTGACGGCCATGGCGGCTTCCGCGCACTCAGTTCTTTTGCGGGATGTCAGAACAACACCGATATCACTCCAGGGCAAATACTGGCCGCCGATTTTAATGGAGACGGAACGCCTGGCCTGGCAGTGGTATGTAATAACTCTTCGAGTCCAAGAGACTCTTTCGTGAATCTTCTCACCGGAAACGGAGATGGCACGTTTCGCGTTTTTTTTGGAGTGGATTCTGCCAAGGACCTACTACACGGGCTGGGTGTTGCCGATATTGACGGCGACGGAATTCCGGAAATCATAGGCACCACAGAATTTTCTGTCGGCGCCTACAGCCCCCATCTCGTCAACTTCTACCGAGATCTTTATGACGACGTAAACGACCTGGATTTGCAACACGTGCAGGCGGGTGATTTCAATGGGGACGGCAGGGTGGACCTCTTCCTTACGACAGACGCGGGAGCGGAACTTCTTGTGCAGGATGAGAGCGGGAACTTCCAGTCCTTCTTCGTGGGGTTAGACAGCTTCACTCCGAGCGACTTCAATGGCGACGGACTCACGGACATCCTCGTTAACGTCGGATCCATTACTGGGGAGGGCCTTAGCAATGGAGATGGCAGCTTTCGCGCGAGCTTTGTGTTCCCTTCGCAGTTTACAGGTTTAATTGCGACCGATTTCAACGGCGACGGCATTCCCGACGTACTCAGTTTCAGCGAGCATCCTGTCTACTTCGGTCAGATCGATGGCAGTTTCATCGATTCTGGAACTCCGCCCTTACCTTTTGCCAGCCAAATTCCGGTGATGGGAGATTTTGACGGAAACGGCTCGCCCGATGTCGCGGTTCTCGATTCCGCCGCAGCAACCGTTTCTATTCTTCTCAACAAGAATAGCTTTCATCCCACAACTACTCTGCTGTCTGAAAGCCCCGGGAAGGTGGTTGTCGGCGGACCTGTCACGCTTTCCGCTACGGTGACTGCCAAACAAGGCACGCCCACGAGCAATGTTACCTTTAAACAGGCGGGTACTCCTGAGACTACGGCGGCCCTGAGCGCGGGCACGGCTACCACTACGTTGTCCGCACCCAGCAGCGTGGGAACCTTCAGCTATACCGCCCTCTACACCGGCGACGGGACCTTCGGCGGCAGCCTTTCGCAGCGCCTCCTCGTTACGGTGAGCGCTGCCTCGACAACCACTACGGTCGCTTCCAGCGCCTCTCCATCCAAGCTCGGGCAGAGCGTTACCTTCACCGCCACAATTCATCCCCAGTTCTCCGGCTCGCCGACCGGAACCGTGCAGTTCTACGGGGATGGCAGTCCCATTGGTTCGGCCAGCGTGAGCGGCGGCCAGGCAGCATTCAGCACAGCGGCGCTAACCATGGGCACGCACACCATCCAGGCCGACTACTCCGGCGATTCATCCTTTACCACCAGCCTGGGCTCCATGAAGCAGAAGGTTGGCAACGCCGCCAGCACGGTCGCACTCGCGTCCTCAATGAATCCCGCAGTCTACGGCCAGCCGGTGACACTGACGGCCACCGTAAAGGATTCCGCGGGACAGACTCCGACTGGCTTCGTGGTGTTTGCGGAAGGCAGCACGGTTTACGGGACCGCTTCTCTAAGCGGAGGGATAGCACAAGTTGTTCTGCCCACGATAATCGCGGGCAAACACACCATCAAGGCGCAATACAGCGGAGACTCCTCCGACAACGCTTCGACGGCATCGCTGGAGCAGATCATTAGCGGTGGCTCCAGTTCCACGACGGTCACGACCGACACTGAACCTTCCACCTATGGTCAGACAGTTACGTTCACGGCTGTGGTCAGTTCGACAAGTGGCACACCGGACGGCACCGTCACCTTCAAGAATGGCTCGGCTGTTCTAGGCACGGTTCCGCTCAGCGGTGGTCAGGCAACATACGCCGTCGGAAGCCTCAACGGCGGGGCTCACGCCATCAAAGCTGTGTACAACGGGAGCAGCGAGTACGCATCCAGCACCGGAAGCGTGCAGCAGATTGTAGAACCCGCAGCCACCACAACCACACTCACCTCGTCATTGAATCCGGCGCCTTACGGGCAAACGGTTACTTTCACCGCCGTCGTAACATCGGCGGTCTCCGCCACACCTTCCGGTACCGTCACCATAAAGGACGGTAAGAAGGTCTTGGGCTCGGCGACCCTGGTGAATGGCCAGGTGCAGATCAGCACCTCGCTGCTGGCCGAGGGAGGCCATACGGTGACGGCGACTTATGCCGGCTCGGCAAACTTCTCAGGGAGCAGTGGCACGTTATCGCAGACCATGCAATAGAAGCTGTGCTGTGCCGTGCCGGTTACAACAGCGGTTGGAAAGAGCACGGCTTCAGTTGTACCGCCTAGAGCCAGCAAAATGCCGGCCTTAGCCCCTGAGCTTCAGGATCTGGGCACGCGAAGCCATTGATGAAACCAGTTTCAGGAAAAGAGGAAATAAAATGAAACGACTCTCCGCGTTCTGTGTTCTGGCGCTTCTGCTGACGATTATGTTTGCGTCCTCCGCGGCCGCGCAGATTACTCCCAGCGACGATTCCTACACGCTCACCAGTTCGCCCACCGGCAATTTCGGCGCCAAGAACACCTTGTTGGTCGAGAGTGCGGGAGCAACCGCCTTCGTTCGGTTTGACCTTTCCGGCATTCCTTCGACCGTCACCGGTGCGATGGTCGCCAAGGCTACGCTGAAAATTTATATAAGTACGGTCACGACCGCCGGATCGTTCAACGTGGATCTAGTCACGAGCGCGTGGACAGAGGGCGCGATTACCTCGAACAGCTCCCCCACTCTCGGCAGCGCGATCGCCTCAGCCGTACCCGTGACCGCCGCCGACAAAAATAAGTATGTCCTGGTCGATGTGACCGCAGCAGCCGTCGATTGGCTGAACGGAACCGCCAACGATGGCATCGCGATCGTCCCCGACGGCGTCGTTTCGTTCGCCATGAACAGCAAAGAGACGACGACCACCAGCCATCCCGCGGAATTGGACATCGTGTTAACCGGCCCTGCCGGGCCAATCAGCGGCGTGACGGCTGGCGCCGGTCTCGCGGGCGGCGGCACAAAAGGCAATGTTACGGTCAGTTTGTTGACCTCGTGCGCGAGCGGGCAGGTTCTGCAATGGAACGGGAGCACGTGGGTTTGCGCCACAACGAAGGGTTCAGGGACGATCACGGGTGTAACCGCAGGCGCCGACCTCACCGGCGGCGGCACTAGTGGTACGGTCACGCTGAACCTCGACACCACTAAGGTTCCCCAACTTGCTGCCAACAACAACTTTGTCGGCAACCAATCCGTGACCGGGAATCTCAACCTCGCAAGCGGTGCTTTCCAACCGGTTACCTTCAACAGTTCGAACGGTTTCGGAACGTGGCTGGCGTTGGGTAACAGCAGCTCCGGGGGACACACTTGGAACATCATTTCCGCGGGCGGCGGCAACGCTGAAGGTGCGGGGAACCTGGGAATCACCGATCTTACCGGCAAGAGCACGATTTGGCTGGAAGGCAATGCGAACGTTTCGGGGAGCCTTGACGCAAAAGCTTCAAATGGACCCTCGAACTACTCAGCCATTACTGCTGAGGGTTTCAGCGCTGCCCGCGGCTCGGGATACTCCGGGGGAGCCGGAATCACTGCTACTGGAGGGGCTGGCGATCCGGTAGAGGGAACCGAGGACGGAAGTGGAGGGGTTTTTACTGGTGGGTCTGCCTACTGTTGTGGCAATGGCATCGAAGCCTACACGGGCAGCGATTTGGCTGGATATTTCAAAGGGAATGTATATGTCGACGGAAGCATTGCCAAGTTAAGCGGCTCCTTCAAGATCGACCACCCGCTCGATCCCGCGAACAAATATCTCTACCACTCATTCGTGGAGTCGCCCGACATGATGAACATCTACAACGGGAATGTTGTGACCGACGCGAATGGCGATGCCATTGTCCCGTTGCCGGAGTGGTTCGAAACCCTCAACCGTGATTTCCGCTATCAGCTCACCGTTATCGGGCAATTTGCGCAGGCGATTGTGGCAAGCAAGGTCGCCAACAATCAATTCAGCATAAAGACCGACAAGTCCAACGTGGAAGTCTCCTGGCAGGTGACGGGCATCCGTCAGGACCCATGGGCCAACGCGCACCGAATCCCGGTGGAAGAGGAAAAAGACGCCCGCGACCGTGGACACTACATTCGCCCGGAACTCTACGGCGCGCCGGAAGAGGCAAGCATCGCCTGGGCCCGCCATCCCGAAACCATGAAGCGCATCAAGGAAATGCGCGAGAAGCAGAGCTTGCCGCATGCGTCGACGGAAGAGAAATCGGGTCCCGCAGCGTCGGCAACGCGCTAGGCCGCGAAGCTTGGAACCGGACTGGCAATTCATAGATCAGAGAAAGTGAAGGCTTGACGGCCGGGGTGCGTTATCAGTTCCGTTCTCTGCAGTCCGGTTCGATAACGGGAAATCGCGAATTGGCGGCGTTTTCGCGAGGACCTCAACGAACTAGGACAAGAGTTCGCATCAGTCCAGACTGCGTGGCGGAGGGAGAGGGATTCGAACCCCCGGTACGGTTTCCCGTACATCGGTTTTCAAGACCGACTGTTTCAACCGCTCACACATCCCTCCGCGGCTGAGTAGAGTTTATCAATTTGCATGACCATTCGGCACGATCAGGCCAGGTAGGATCCGCTGCCTTGTCCTGCCCTTCACTCTCACACCGGCTTGGTGTTAAAACGATACAGGAAGCTGCGAACACCTGGGAAATCCAAATGCCGATTGCGCTCAACTGAGAGTCAACGAGCGTGAACGGAAAAGGTTGGTGTTCGCACGAAAGGACAGATTCCTATATGAAGGCCTTAGTCAAAAGCCGGTCCGAGCGCGGTCTGTGGCTCGAGGACGTTCCGGAACCGGAGATCGGCATTAATGATGTCAAGATTCGCGTGCTCCTGACTGGCATTTGCGGAACTGATCTTCATATCTACGAATGGGACGATTGGGCAAAAGTGACCATACCGGTGCCGCTCGTAATCGGCCATGAATTCGTTGGTGAAGTTGTGGCGGTTGGCTCGAACGTTGCAGACTACCGCGCCGGAGAGTTGGTCAGCGGAGAAGGACATGTCATTTGCGGGCGCTGCCGGAATTGCCTGGCAGGACGGCGGCACTTATGCGCGCACACGAAGGGCGTCGGAGTGAACCGACCTGGATGTTTTGCCGAATACATCGTTCTCCCGATGAGCAACATCTGGAAGCACAATCCCAAGATTAACCGGGAAATTGCCGCGATCTTTGATCCTTTCGGCAATGCGGTCCACACAGCATTGTCATTTCCGGTTCTCGGCGAGGATGTCCTGATCACTGGAGCCGGGCCGATTGGATTGATGGCAGCCGCTGTAGTTCGGCACGCCGGGGCGCGCTATGTGGTCGTCAGCGATCTAAATCCTTTTCGCCTGGCGCTCGCGGAAAAAATGGGGGCGACGCGCGCTGTCGATCCGCGGAAAACGCCGATTAAGGAAGTCCAGAAGCAGCTTGGCATGCAGGAGGGATTCGACGTCGGCCTCGAAATGTCGGGTTCGCCAGCAGCCTTCCGCGAAATGCTCGCAAATATGTGCCATGGGGCCAAGATCGCCATGCTCGGAATCCCATCTTCAGAAATGTCGATCGACTGGCACAGCGTGATCTTCAACATGCTAACGATCAAAGGTATCTACGGGCGCGAGATGTACGAGACCTGGTACAAGATGACGGTCATGCTGGAATCCGGGCTCGACATCTCGCCGGTCATCACGCACCGTTTCGCATACAAAGATTACGAACAAGGCTTCGCCGCCATGGAAACCGGCAACGCGGCTAAGGTAATACTCGACTGGCGCAATGTCGCATGAGGGGATCATCATTTAGGACGAAGGGAATGTCGCCACGGATTCCGACTCGACAAACCGCGTTTCTATTCTTAGCGGCTAGTCTTTCTTTCACGGCTGCGCTCGCCCAACCGTCGTCAGGCGAGAATGGTCACGGGCTGTTCTTGCTGCGCTTAGTGAGCGCAGCTATCGAGCGCACGCATCACTCGGTACGCTACGAGCCGGCCTACGTGCGAATTCCGTATCCGGGCGGCGATGTCTCGGCAGATACCGGAGTGTGCACCGATG
>Ga0335080_10000165_pt1 | contig 57706 bp, 40 predicted proteins | sample Lox_Sample_34_FD_206720 | JGI IMG/M metagenome (GOLD analysis project Ga0335080, IMG submission 206720) | Soil microbial communities from Loxahatchee National Wildlife Refuge, Florida, United States - Lox_Sample_3.4 | ecosystem: Environmental > Terrestrial > Soil > Wetlands | place: USA... | reverse complement strand
CGCCGAAGACTTCCTTGGCCCAGAGGTAGACGCCACCTTCGCCGGGGTAGCGGTGCGCCAATTCGATGACTGCGATTCCTTGCGGCCAGAAAAAAAGCAGCAGGGCAATCAGCCACAACCAGACTGTAACGCCGCCGTTGGCTGCGATCGAGGGGACGACGTTCAGATTGAAGACCGCGACAACAAACAACAAAACCAAGTCGAAGCGTCCGAGGACGCGTTTCAGGTGCGGCTGGTGGTCATGGTCCGACAAGATCTTCTCCTGCTCCGCGATACGGGCCGCGCACCGCATGGCCGAATGGCGTGACGAACGCCTTTTCGCTGAACCATGCGCCGTTGCTGGCGCCGGCGGGGCGGACAAGCGTGTCCGCCCCTACACGGGCTAGTGGGCTGCTACCGCTCCGATCCGCTCGTGTTGAGCGGCGGCTAGCGAATCGGCAATGTCTCCAAACGCTGCCAGATGCTCGTCGATGTCGGCTTCGGTATGCTGCACCGAAATCGTCCATTGCTCGTCCCACCAATAGGGTTGCGGCATCACCCCGCGGTTGACCATGGCGAACCAGTAATGGCGCCACAGGTCGACGTCAATCGCCAGCCAGTCGCGGTAATTCCTGATCTCCGATGGATAGAGCATCAGCGCGCCATTCACGCCCGCGCTTGCTATATAAGCTTGCAGTCCGGACTTGCCGACGATGCGCCGGTAGCCATCGGTCAGCTTGGCGCTGAGCTTGTCGGTGTGGGTGTAGTTGGAGCGGGTTAACACTTCGCGGAATACGGCCAAACCCGCGGCCATCGAAACCGGGTTCGTGTTGTAGGTGCCCCCGTGGAAAACCTTGTGGTCGGAGATCAACTGCATGACGCGCTTGTGGGTGCCGAAGGCGGCCAGCGGGAAGCCGCCGCCAATCGACTTGGCCAGGCAGATCATGTCAGGCGTGACGCCGAAATACTCCGATGCGCCTGCCCAGCCGAGCTTCGCTCCCGTTTTTACTTCGTCGAAGATCAGAAGCGCGCCGTGTTTGTCGCAGCGTTCGCGCAGGCCTTCGAGAAATCCTTTTTGCGGCATGCAGAGGCCAACGTTCATCATGATCGGTTCGAGGATGACGGCCGCGATCTCGTTGGGGTTTTCTCGGAAGCGCCGCTCGACGGTCTCCAGATCGTTGAAGGTTGCGATCTGAACGTTGGCAAGGCTGGCCTTGGGAACACCTTTGCCGCCGGAAACGGGCTTGGGATTCTTGATGTCGCCGAAATCGTCGGCTGGCGGGTGCGGTTTCACGCTGACTAGCGCCGCATCGTGCAGGCCGTGGTAGCCGCCCTCGAACTTGATGATCTTGTCGCGTCCGGTGGCGGCGCGCGCCAGGCGGACACTGTGCATAGTCACTTCGGTACCGCTGTTGCCGAAGCGGCACATTTCCACCGGGAAACGGGTGCAGATCTCTTCCGCCAGCTCCCACTCCATGTTGTGGGGCATGCCGAACATGGTGCCGGTGGAAAGGCGCTTCTCAACCGCCTTCATGACGGCCGGATGGCAGTGGCCTGCCATGAGGGCACCAAAGCAAAGGTTGTGATCGATGTACTCGTTGCCATCGAGGTCGCGGAATCTGCCGCCCTTCCCCTCCTGTACAAAGATGGGATAAGGATCATAAGCACGATAGTTACTGGCAACTCCCAGGGGAATGCGTTTCAGGTTTTTCTTATGAGCTTCTGCAGACTTGGGCGTGCGGCGCTCGAATGTCGCGAGCTCCTTCTCGAGTGCGGGATACATCGTGATCTCCAAAAATGCTCAGGCCGGGTCCGGTAGAGGATGGGCCATTAGATTGGGCCGGGGCGGCCGAAACCGCCCGGTTTCAGACAAAATCAGAAGTAAAACTTCAATGCAAATTGTACCAGCCGCGGGTCTTTGACCTCGGTAACCTGGCCAAACTGAGAACCGTCGGTGCTATTGCCGTCCGGGTTGAAGAACTGCGTGTGGTTGAAGAGATTGAAGATTTCACCGCGGAATTCGAAATGCGTTCGCTCGGTAACGGGGATGTTCTTCATCACGACGAAATCGGTGTCGCTGATGCCGGGCCCGCAGCAGATGGTGCGCGGCGCGTTGCCGATGCGGCCAAACACGGTCGACTCAGTGAATATCCCGTCCTGACTGTCGGGGTTGTTGAAATAGTAGTTCCCATTGGTCTGCGGCCTTTGCCAGTGAAATGGCGCAACCTGGTCTGGCTCGCCCGGCAATTCAAAGTCGAAGCTGTTCATCAACTCATTGTCGGAGGATGACGTAATCCGAATTGGAAATCCCGTCTGATAAGTCGTGATTCCAGAAACGGCCCAGTCATTCAGCACTTTTCCGGCAAATCCGTTGTACTTCTTAATCGGTAAATTCCAGAAATAACTGATGACGAAGCGGTGGCGCGCGTCAAACAGCGAGGGAGCGAAGTTGTGAGCGCCCGGCAGAGGATTGAGAATTCCTTCGAAGCTGGAGGCTTCATCGATGGATTTGCTGTACGTATAGGCGGCGGTGAACTGGAGGCCGTGGGAAAATCGCTTGTCGAGCGAAATCTGCAGCGAGTTGTAGGAGGAACTGGCGATCGTGTCTTGGGCGAAAATGCTCGTGAAGACGGGAACGCCGGTTGCCGGACAGCCGTTTACAAAGGACTGGGATCCTGGATCCCAACCCGTCAGCGGGTTGCACTGCGGAGCGGAGTATGGCCGCAACCCGACGAGTGCAATGCCGTTCGGTCCGACGTTGGTTCCTGCTGGAATCACAGAGTTGTTTTGCGCATAAGGCAAGTGCAGGTCGTTCGGCAATACGGTGTTAGGAGTAATAACGAAGGGGGCGTCTTCAAGGAACTGCCCGCAGGTGACTTGGTCTCCAAAGCCATCGGTAACAAAGCTGGGATCGGCGGCTGCGATGTTCGCGATATCCAAACAGGTCTGCGGATTCGAATAATTGATGTCATGCGTCGCCAGCAGGCGATGCCCCTGCGATCCCACGTAACCAACCTCCAGCTTCATGTCCTTGGTCAACTCGCGCTGGATGGTGAAGTTGTATTGGGCGGAATATTGCGTCCGCAGATGAGGCTGAAAATCCCCGTAAAGAATAATCGGTTCGAATCTTGCCCAATCCTGCTGAGTGCCGCGCGGCGCCTGGAGAACTCCGTTAAAAGGATTCAGATAGGTGGTCGCGCCATCCTGGCCAAGAAAGGGCTGATTAAACTGCGTCTCGGAGACAACGCTGCTGCCTCCAAACGGAGGTTCTGCCCCGAATTGCGCCAGCACCAACTGCTCGATCGGGTTGTAGAAAAGTCCCCATCCCGCCCGAATGCTGGTCTTGCCCGAGTTGCCCGGACTCCAGGCAATCCCGATACGAGGTGCAAAGGCCTTGTAATAAGTTGAGGTCATACCGGCGGGGACGCCTGGATCTCCCGGGACAACCAGCCCAATGGCGTCTTGTGAACTGCAATCGGTGTTGTCACCGCCGCAGGGATAGATCGTCGACGTTTGGCCGGGCCGGAAAGTCTGGACGTGCTGCGCCCTGTCGGTAAGTGGAGTATTCAGTTCCCAGCGAAGACCATAGTTCAAGGTCAGATTCGGCCTGAGCTTCCAACTGTCTTGCGCGTAAAGATACAAGCCAGTATTTCGGATTTGTTCATTTTGCGGCGAGCCTTCGCCGAACGTATCCGGGAGCCCCAACATGTAATTAGCAAAGAGGTCATCTGCGCCGACGTCGTTCGGTCCGCCACCAAAGTATGTGAACTCGCCATTTATGTTGAAATAATAAAACTGATTAAACTGTTGACGGCGAGCGTCCACTCCGAATTTGAAGGTATGGTTCCCCCAAATCTTGGACAAACTATCCGACCACTGGAAAGCGTTCCCGGCCTGGGGAAGCTCGCCTTCCCAATTGTTGCCAATCGAAAAGCCTCCGGAGATCGTGATAAAGGGAAGCCCCTCACGGTTGGGGCCGGCTCCTGGATGAATCCCAGTTGCATTGTCGGGCGTGCCGTCGTCAAAGCAAGGAACAGTCGAGAACACGCTGGTTAGAAATGGAAGCGGAGTTGGGCAGGAATTCTGAACCAGTTCGGTGTTGGCAGGATGCAGGAAAGTCTTTTGGCCTTCGCGGTTGTAGTTGAAGTGAAACTCGTTGACGGTATTGTTATTGATTGTCCAAGTGTGAGTGATATTCCACTGCTGGAAGCGCTCGGCCGTTGTGGCGCCAAAATTTGGCAGGTCGGCGCCGGCCAGTTCGAAGGTGGCAAACGGGTTACGGGTGCGGTCGTCGTTGAAATAGTAATAAATGCTCAGGTTCTGCTTATCGTTCAGGCGGTGGTCGATCTTCGCAGTAAAGTTGTCTCCGCGTATCGCCTGAACCGGCACCGTGCTGACCAGGGAACCGCCATTCGGCGCAACGGGAACGAATTGCAGAAGATCAACCGAGGTCGGATCCATACACTCCAGCGGGATCAGGTTGCCCGGGAAGATGTCTGCATAGGGATAATTCCCCGTGTCCGGGTCGACGATGAACGCCCCGCCAAGGTCTGAAATGGCCTGTGGGCAACCAGGGCGGTTAGGGTTGCTCGTAAAAAGAGAAGTGTTAGTCATCTCCCCGGCAAAGGTCGAGCCTCCGGAGAAGTCCCCTACTATATGCCCATCGAACATGTTGCTACTGGATGGTATCTCCGAGGAAGTGGGTACGGTCACCGCGGGGGATAGGATGCCTTGCCGCACGCGACGGCCTTCGTAGCTCGCAAAGAAGAAGGTGCGGTTCTTGATGATCGGACCGCCGAACGTCCCGCCAAACTGATTTTGATTGGACTGCGGCTTATCGCAAGGCAGCGAATCCGCAGCAGTAAGGCAATAGTTGTTCGCGTTGAGCACCTTGTTGCGAAAGAACTCATACAGGCTGCCATGCCAATCGTTCGTTCCCGACTTCGTCACAACATTCACGACGGAACCAGAGTTGCGACCATACTCGGCGTCAAAGGTATTCGTTAAGACACGGAATTCCTGAATGCTGTCCGGAGATGGCTGAACTGTGGGCAAGTTGGCGAAGAGGTCGTTGGCATCGCCGCCATTAACGCTGAAGTTGTTCGAGCGCCCGCGACCGCCGTTCACCGAGACAGCTCCCGGTGTATCGCTGCCATAGACAAGCGTGTTACTCGATCCGACCGTAGACATAACCCCGGGCTGCAATTGCAGAAGCTGATAGGTATCGCGCGAGTTGAGCGGCAGGTTTGCGACCTGACGATCGTCCATGACAGCACCGAGCTGCGTGCTGGTGGTATCGACAAGCGGAGCTTCCGAACTGACTTCCACCACCTCTTTGGTCTCGCCAATCTGCAACGTCGAGTTGAAGGTTACAATCTGGTTCAGTTCAACCGCGATTCCCTTCCCTACACTCGTTTTGAAACCCTGCAGATCAAAGGTCAGGGTGTAGGTTCCGACCGGGACTTCCGGGAATCCGTAGTCGCCGCTGCCATTGGTTTCCGCGGTGCGGCTGACACCGGTCGCATCGTTGGTGAGCGTCACTTTCACACTTGCCAGCACGGCGCCGCTGGCATCGGCCACGCGGCCGATAACGCGTCCGCCGGTTCCCTGCGCGAAAACTAACAAGGTGCAGACCAAGCAAAGACATACCACGGCCATTGGGCGGGCGAAGCGAAAAGCTCTCGACTGCGGCATGGGGCTCCTCCAGATCTCGGGGTCAGACCCGAATCTGACACTCGATTTTGCAGCTTGTGCGAAACGCAAACCTTGCTATAATCGCGCAAGGTTAGAGACTTCCCGACTATCTGTCAAGCGGAAAAATTCGGAACCGCTTCAGGTTCCGGACGGCGATCAGCAGGCCCATTCGAACTCATGGCAAGCGGAGCGCAAGACTATCTCAAAATCGGCGATGTAGCGCGGCTTGTCGGCATCTCGGCGTCCGCCATCCGGGGCTGGGAGAGTCTTGGATTGACGCGACCGCAACGCAGCCAGGGACGATATCGTCTTTACACCAATGACGATGTTCGACTGTTGAAGAAAGCGCGCTATCTGCGCAAGGTACGTGGCCTGAATGCTCCCGCTATTGTCGAGATGCTCAAGCGCGAAGGCGCCATCAAGCCGGCTATCAATGGTCCGACTGCCGGGATCGGGCCGCGTCTGCGGCAATTGCGCGCGCAGCGTGGGCTGAATCTCGCCGACGTGGCCACGGCCGCCGGCGTTTCCGTGGGTTTTCTCAGCGCGATCGAGCGCTCGCAAATGACAGCCTCGGTCGGCACTCTGCGCAGGCTCGCACGTTTTTATCGAACGAACATTCTGGAATTCTTCAATCCCGCCGAGGCGAATCCCCGATTGGTACGCCCGGCCCGGCGCAAGGTTCTCGAAGCGGGACCGGGAGTGCGGATGGAACTGCTGGCGTGGGGGAACACCGCGATGGAGCCGCACCTGTTTCGCATCAAGCCTCGCGCGGGAAGCGGCGAGGCCTACGCGCACGAGGGCGAAGAATTCATTTTTGTGCTGCGCGGGGAACTGAAGATTGGCCTCGCGGATGAGGAGTACGATCTGAAGCGCGGCGACAGCTTCTATTTTGAAAGTGCGACTCCACATCGCTGGACGAATCCCGGCCCGGGAGAGACCTGGCTTTTGTGGGTGAACACGCCACCGACGTTCTGAGCGAGATGCTTTACGAGTTTTGTCGATTCGGAAAACGCTGGAGACAATACATGACACTGCGACGAACCGCATTCCTTGTGCTGGTGGCCTCGCTCGCGCTTTCCTGCGGATCATGCGCGAAAAAAACTCCCACGCTGAACCTGCTGGTGTGGGAAGGCTACGCCGACCCTTCGTACGTGAAGGCCTTCGAAGAACAGAACCATTGCAAGGTGTCGGCGTCATACATGGGATCGAGCGACGAACTGGTTGCGAAATTGCGCGGCGGTAGCGCAGGAACTTACGACATCATTTCCCCGTCGAGCGACGTGGCAACGATGATTGCGACGTCAGGCCTAGCCGCTCCGCTTGATCTCGGCAAACTGCCCACCTATAGCCAACTTTCACCTCAGCTCACTTCGCTGTCGCTAGTGCGCGTGAAGGGCGATGTTTATGGCGTGCCGTTCATGTGGGGACCGGACCCGATGATTTATGACACGACCGCATTTCCGCAGACTCCCGATAGCTGGAATGTCATGTGGGATCCCAAGCTGAAGCAGAAGATTTCTGTCTGGGACGATCTCTCGACCGTCTATATGGCTGCGCAGGTTTTGGGCTATGACAAGCCCGATCCCGGACATCTTTATAACCTGAGTGACGACGAATTAAATGCGGTGAAGAAGAAGCTGATCGAATTGAAGCCGAACATTCGCAAAATGTGGTCAACGGGTGGTGAGCTGACCAATTTGTTTCAGAATCACGAGGTCGTCATCGCCATGGGGTGGCCGCTGATGACCAACCAGCTCCGCAAAACTAATTTCCCGGTGGGGGAGACGATTCCCCAAGAAAACACGACAGGGTGGATCGATCACATGATGATCACCGCGGGCAGCGAGAACAAAGAGCTCGCTTACAAGTTCCTGGAGTTCATGATCCGGGCTGAGACGCAGAAGAAGGTCACGGACGTGACCGGCTATACGCCGGCGAATCCTCATGCCGCGCAGTTCATGACTGCGGACGAGGTGAAGAACCTGCACCTGGATGACGTAGACAATTACCAGAAGCGACTGTATTTCTGGCAGAATGTGCCACGGCGTGCGAAGTACAACGAGATCTGGAATGAGGTAAAAGCAACGCAGTAGCGGCGCGCTCCAATGGCGGGCGAGGCACCCCGGGGCTACCGATGGGCGCCAGCGCTGCAGTCAACAGCAATGGCAACCTCCAGCGAACTCATCGTCGGCAGCAGAGAAACAACCAGCAACGCTGCGTTGCTTTCTCTTCGTGCCGTTGCCAAACATTTTGCCAAGAACATTGTGCTCCGCGACATCAGTCTTGAAATTGCCGAGGGTGAATTTCTAACGATCCTTGGCGAGAGTGGTTCGGGCAAGACCACGCTGCTGCGCATTCTCGCCGGCTTCGAGCAAGCTACGTCGGGCGAGGTTTGGATGGCAGGCGAGCGATTGGATTCACAACCGCCTTACCGTCGGCCGGTCAACACTGTCTTCCAACACTACGCGCTCTTTCCCCACATGACTGTTGAAGAAAACGTCGGCTACGGCCTGCGCGTCGCCCAGCGCCCCGCTGACGAAATCCAGCGGCGTGTGGGAGACGCGCTTGCAAAGGTCAAAATGTCCGCTTATGCCAAAGCGAAGCCCTCGAAGATCAGCGGCGGACAGCAGCAACGGATCGCGCTTGCCCGCGCGCTGGTAAACCGGCCGAGGCTATTGCTGCTCGACGAACCGCTTTCGGCGCTTGATGCCAACCTTCGGCGCCAGATGCAGGTCGAACTCAAGGCCCTCCAGCGAGAGGTCGGGATAACCTTTATCTTCGTCACGCACGACCAGGAAGAAGCAATGGTCATGTCGGACCGTATTGCGCTTCTGCGTTCGGGCGAACTCGAACAAGTCGCCAGCCCGCGCGAAATTTACTCGCGGCCGGCAACCGCTTATACGGCACAATTCATCGGGCACACAAATCTGCTGGACGCAGAGGTGCATGCTGGCGTTGCCAGGAGCGGAGTTCTCGCCTGGACTACGTCCCTTCGCGACGGACCCGCGCTGTTTTCGTTGCGTCCAGAGTGTATTCGGCTGAGCGCAATGGGTGGGCCGGCGGATGGTTCGCTGGATGACGGGTCGATTCACTTTCGCGCAAAACTGCGCGATCAGGTCTTCCATGGAGCGAACGAACTCTGGCGTGTCGAGTGTGCTGAGGGGCGGATACTCACCCTACGCACCTCATCTCGTCCCGCCAGCAATGGCGGCGACGGCACGTTGGAGTTTGAATTTTTCGCGCGCGACGCCGTTCCGGTTCGGCCGTCCGAGGAGCGCGTCTAATGTTTTCGCGCGTCTATCGTATTGCGATTACGGTGCCCCCGCTGGCTTGGGTTGCGGTGTTTTTGCTCGTTCCTTATCTGCTGATGTTTTGCTACAGCTTCTGGTCGGTCTCGGAATCCCAGGCAATCCTTCACTCCTGGACCTTCGACAATTATCGCGAACTTCTCGTCAAGCCGGTTTACTGGCAGACGCTGCTGCGTTCGATGTGGATCGCGGGACGGGTCACGCTATTCTCACTTTTGCTTGGATATCCCCTGGCTTACTTCCTCTCATTCCATACGGGTGCAAAAAGGGATCTCTTCTACCAATTCGTCATCATCCCGCTTTGGGTGAGCTACCTGGTGCGCGCGTATGCTTGGAAAACAATTCTCGGCACTGACGGCGTTTTGAACACGCTCCTGCAGTATGCGCACCTCACCCAGCATCCGCTTGATTTCCTCTTGTACAGCCCATTTGCGGTCGTGCTTACTCTCACGCACATCTACACGCCATTTACGCTCCTCCCGATCTATGCGTCACTCGAGCACGTTCCGCGGAACCTGGTTGAGGCTTCGCACGATCTCGGAGCTTCGCCCACGCAAACATTTTGGAGGGTGGTCTTTCCGCTTTCGATTCCCGGAGTGCTGGCTGGGGCGACTTTCGCCTTCGTGCTGAGCCTGGGAGACTTTCTGGCTCCCCTGCTTCTTGGCGGGCCGAGCGGCATCATGATTTCGAATATTGTCGTAAGTCTCTTCGGTGCGGCCTATAACTGGCCGCTGGGAGCAGCCATTTCTTTCTGCATGCTGCTGATCGTTGTCGGGCTGCTCTTCTTCTCCGAGCGCGTGGAGAAGAAATGGAGCTTTTCATGAACGGCCCGCCGACGAGAGGCTCAGTCTGGCTCACGGCTCATGCGCTCGGCGTTTTTGCGTTCCTCTACCTGCCCATCGCTATCCTTATTATCTATTCCTTCAACGGCCAGGGCGTCGGCGGATTCCCGCCGCGAGATCTGACCCTCAATTGGTATCGGGTCTTGTTTCAAGATGGGCCCATCTGGGATTCGGTCTTTAACAGTCTCATCGTGGCAGGCGCTGCGATGTTTATCGCGCTTGCCTTCGGAATTCCGGCCGCGCTTGCCCTCGACCGTGCGCAGTTCCCCTGCAAAGCGTTGTTTCGCCGCCTGATGCTCTTACCCCTGATTCTTCCCGGCATCATTACTGGACTTTCGTTGCTGATGCTTTTTCGCGAGGCGAGCCTGAAACTCAGTCTCGTGACCATTGTCCTCGGGCACGGCACCGCGCTGATTTCGGTTGCAACCACGGAAGTCTTCGCCGGGTTACAAAAGCTAAATCGTGCCCAGGAAGAAGCATCACTCGATCTCGGTGCGAACTACTGGCAGACTTTCTGGCGCATCACCGTGCCGAATCTGAAGCTATCCATCATTGGCGCAGCCCTGCTGATCTTCACGCTCTCGATGGACGAAATCGCGGTTAGCTTTTTCCTGATCGGCCGCGACAACACGCTGCCGCTCGAAATCTGGGGACGTCTGCGGCGCGGCATTACGCCTGAGATTAATGCGATCTCGACAGTTATTTTCGTTTTTTCGCTGATGGCAATCGTGCTCTGGTACCGATTGCGGACGCAGGCGGACGTATCACGAGTTTAGAATCTCACTCTGGCAACAGTCCGCGTTCCTTCAACATCGGCTCGATGCCGGGCTCTTTCCCGAGCCAGGCTTTATACATCTTGCCGAGATCTTCCGTATTGCCGCGGGACAGCACCATCTGGCGGAGGCGGTCCCCATTCGCGCGCGTCATGCCTCCATTTTCCTCGAACCACTGGTAGGCCGCGTCATCGAGCATTTCGCTCCACAAATACGCGTAGTAACCAGCCGCATAGCCGCCGCCCCAGATGTGCGAAAAATAACTCGACCGATAGCGCGGCGGAAGGTAACCGATCCACAGATGCGTCTTCTCGAGTGCCTGTTTCTCGAATGTATCCGGGTTTTCCAGCGGCGCGCTTGCCGGCAGAGTATGCCACTGCATATCAAGTTCCGCCGCCGCTACTACCTCGGTGAATGCATAGCCCTGGTTGAATTTCTCGGACTTCTTGATCTTTGCAGCCAATTCCGCCGGAATCGGAGCGCCGGTTTTGTGGTGCTTCGCATAGTGATTGAACACCGCGGGATAGCTCGCCCAGTGCTCGTTGAATTGCGATGGAAATTCCACGAAGTCGCGCGCCACCTGCGTTCCCGACAGTGACGGATAAGTGGTGTTGGCAAACATGCCGTGTAAGGCATGTCCAAACTCATGGAACATCGTAGTCACATCGCGGAAGTTAAGGAGCGTCGGCTGCCCCGGTGCGGGCTTACTAAAGTTCGCGACATTGAAGACTACCGGTCGTGTGCCCAGCAGCTTTGACTGGCCTACAAACACGTCCATCCACGCGCCGCCGTTCTTGTTGTCGCGCTTGAAATAGTCGCAATACCAGAGTGCCATCGATTTCCCGTCGACATCGAAAACCTCGAAGACGCGCACGTCCGGATGGTAGACGGGAATATCGGAGCGCTCCTTGAAGGTGATTCCATAGAGTTGGGTAGCAGCATAGAACACGCCATTCTGCAGGACGTTGTTCAGTTCGAAGTACGGCTTGATCTGGGACTCGTCAAGATCGTACTTCGCCTTGCGCACTTGCTCCGCGTAGAACTCCCAGTCCCAGGGCTGCAAGGTAAACGCACCTTTTTGCTCGTCGATTACCGCCTGAATGTCCTTTGCCTCGACGGCTGCTTTCGCTGTCGTGCCTGGCACAAGGGCATTCATGAACTTCAAGGCCGCTTCGGGAGTCTTTGCCATCTGATCTTCCAGCTTCCAGGCGGCATAAGTATCGAAGCCGAGCAGCTTTGCCTTTTGGGCACGGAGCTGAGCCAGACGAGCGATCGTGTCCCGCGTGTCATCCGCTCCGTGCCGCTCGGCGCGATTCCATGAGTTCTCGAACAGCGTCTGGCGGGTGGCGCGCACACTCAGTTCGGCCAGATCGGGCTGCTGGGTGGTGTTCTGCAAGGGAATTACGTATCCGTCGACCTTGCGGTCTTTGGCGGCCTGCGCGGCGCCTTCGAGCTGCGCCGGGCTCAACCCCGCCAGCGCGTTCTTGTCGGTCGTAACGAACGCGGCATTTTTAGTCGCCGAAAGCAACTTGGTCACGAAAGCATTGGCAAGCGTCGATTCTTCCTCATTCAGCTTTTTCAACTGCGCTTTATCGGCATCCGATAAGTTCGCGCCGGCATGAACAAATTGCAGGTAATCGTTTTCAACCAACCGCAGAGCTTCGGGATCGAGATTCAGTGAAGCACGCATTTTGTAGATCGCTGAGACGCGCTGAAACAGCTTCGAGTTGAGGTAAATCGCGTCCTGGTGCGCGGCCAACCGAGGCGCTTCGTAGTCCTGTACTTTCTGGAGGTCAGGATTCAGGTTGGCGCCCGTGACGCCATTGAAGACTTGCATCACGCGCGCGAACAACTGGCCGGTCTTCTCGAACGCCACGATTGTATTTTCAAAAGTGGGCGGCGCGGAATTCTCGGCGATCGCATGCACCTCCTCCAGCTGTTTTGCCATACCAGCGTCGATCGCGGGCTGGTAGTCGGCATCCTTGATCTTGTCAAACGGTGGCGCCTGAAACGGCAACGTGCTCGCATCATAAAAAGGATTGCTCGGGCCAAATTCGGCCGGGCTAGCATTCGCATCGACGTTGGTGGCGGTTAAAGTTCCCATGAAAAGAAGACTCCCTATGACTAACTTTCGTGCTTTAGCGGTGGTCATGTGTGCTCATTTTTCCCCGGTGTCATTGTAAAGGACGGGTTATCGCATTGACCACGTTATCCGCACACGATTTTGAAGTTTGGGAGGCTGGGTGGTGTCTCAGTTCGCAGGCCATTCACCAACAATGGCACAAGAGTTCACCAGGGAAACCCCGCGGTTCAGGCGCATAGTAAAGTAGTACTAGGACTACAACCCATCTGGAAGGATTCTCTTTGAGTACAGGCATTCGCAATATCGCTATCATCGCCCACGTTGACCATGGCAAGACCACTTTGGTCGACGCCATGTTGCAACAGAGCGGCACATTTCGTTCCAACGAGCACCATGTCGAGCGGGTCATGGATTCGAACGAACTGGAGCGTGAACGCGGAATCACGATCCTCGCCAAGAACACCGCCATTTTTTACCACGACGTAAAAATCAACATAGTCGACACGCCCGGCCACAGCGACTTCGGGGGGGAAGTCGAGCGAGCACTTAAAATGGTGGACGGCGTCATGTTGCTCGTCGATGCCAGCGAAGGTCCACTACCCCAGACACGCTACGTCCTCGGCAAAGCTCTGGAAGCTCACCTGCCACCGATCGTTGTGATCAACAAGATCGACCGAAGCGACGCGCGCCCGCAAGAGGTGCTCAACGAAATCTACGACCTGTTTATTGACCTTGATGCGAAGGAGGAGCAACTCGATTTCCCGGTGCTGTACACGAATGCCAAGACGGGCACGGCGACCAGGGACATCCAAGGCCGTGGCGAAGATCTGCGCCCACTGTTCGATGCGATCCTGGAGACAATTCCGGTTCCGAAGGGCGATCCATCCGGCGCTTTGCAGATTCTGGTTGCGAACCTTGATTACAGCGACTATCTCGGGCGGCTCGCCATCGCTCGCGTCTTCAACGGCACCATGCATACGGGAGAGGATGTAGCCATCGCCAAGCTCGACGGCACATTTCACAAGACCAAAATCACCAAGCTATTTTCGTTCTCCGGCCTCAAGCGAACCGACATCACTGAAACCGAATTAGGCGACATCATCGCGGTCGCGGGCGTAGAAGGCATTACCATCGGCGAGACGATCACCGACGTTGAAAATCCCGCGCCGCTGCCGCATATCGCAATCGATGAGCCCACCATTGCAATGCTCTTCACCGTGAACACTTCGCCGTTTGCCGGCAAAGACGGCTCTTACGTGACGTCACGCAATCTTCGGGAGCGGCTTGAAAAGGAATTGCTCACCAACGTCTCGCTGCGCGTGGAGAGTACGGGCACGACCGATTCTTTTAAAGTTCTCGGCCGTGGCGAACTGCAGCTCTCCATCCTCATTGAGATGATGCGGCGCGAAGGTTACGAGCTCATGGTCGGCAAGCCCGAGATCGTAACCAAACGAATCGATGGCAAGCTGATGGAGCCTGTCGAACATCTCACCATCGATGTGCCAGAGGAATTTGTCGGAGTAGTCATGGAGCAACTCGGCGCGCGCAAAGGGGAAGTCGCGAACATGCACAATCACGGCTATGGCCGCGTGCGCATAGAGTTCCGAGTGCCAAGCCGCGGCCTCATCGGCCTGCGCAGTCAGTTGCTCACCGACACGCGCGGCACCATCGTCATGAACTCGCTTTTTGACGGGTACACCGAATGGCAGGGAGAAATACCGCATCGGCTTACGGGCGCGCTGGTCGCGGACCGGGCGGGTGTTTCGACGGCCTATGCGCTGTGGGGACTGCAGGAGAGGGGAATACTTTTCGTGGGTCCCGGCGTGGAACTCTACGAGGGAATGATCATCGGCGAGAATGCCAAAGACACCGATCTGGATGTAAATGCGGTGCGCGAAAAGAAGCTGACCAACATGCGGGCCTCGACGGCCGACGAAGCCATACGGCTGGTCCCGTTTCGCCAACTTAATCTCGAACAGGCCATCGAATTCATCGCCGACGATGAATTCGCCGAAATCACGCCCAAGTCGCTACGCCTGCGGAAGAAAATCCTCCAATCCAATCGGCGTAAGAAGAGCTCGATGGCAACCGTCGAAGAAGCGCAATAAGGTTCGCTCTCGGCCTTCGGCCCGACGAAGATCGCCCCGGATTCGCGCGTTCAGACTGGTCATTGGCGCGTCGTTTCCAATCGGCTGCACGTCTGATATCATTTTGTTGAAGGCACGCGCCGACAGCGCACATCACTCCTCAGTAGCTCAATGGCAGAGCATCCGGCTGTTAACCGGAGGGTTGTAGGTTCGAGTCCTACCTGAGGAGCCATTCTTTTTGTCCTTTCCGGAGACACGGGTAACTGCGAGGTTTTTCCTCCAGATCAACGCATGACTCGACAACCTCGGAAGGAATCCTCAAAAGAGTTTATCTTCGCGTACGGGCGGGGTGTTTTGATCCTCCTGGTCGTTTTGTTTGCGGATCACTCACTCGTACACGCGGAGACGGTACGAGCCGAGGCAGGAATCCGGTGCCTCCCAAGCTTTCCACTTCAGGAGGTTTGGTTGGGAGCTGACGCCGCATATTCGATCCCGCTTCCAGATGGCCGCTCGGTGTGGATCTTCGGCGACACGCTCTATGGAGAGCGGCGGACTGTCAACGGCGAAGAGCCTCGGATGGTGAGGAACAGCATCGGCGTGTCGCGGTGTGACGCGAAAGGTCAGTGGTCACTTCGATACGTGATTCGTCATGCTCAGTCCGGCTCGCCGCTGGATTTCTTTCAAGCGCAGGTTCTTCACCCAAAAGAGAGCCATACTTGGTATTGGGCACTCGATGGATTCGTCCGGGACAAAGAACTTTGGGTGACGCTGCTGTGCGTGCGCAATGCGCGGATCAAGCGACCCGGAGGTTTTAACTTTGAAACATGTGGCGCAGATTTGGCCAGGGTCTCCGGACTGGATGCCGATCCGCAAAACTGGGAGGTCAAGTACTTTCCTCTCGTGAGGGACGGAGTTGCAGCTTATCCATCAGCCACGGCTGTAGTGAATGAGGGATATGTATATCTTTTTGCGCTCTACGAAAAAGATGCCAGACCAATGCTGTTGACCCGCATTCCGCTCGCCGCACTGGATGCGCCCGCTGCCAACCTGCAATTCCTGGCGAAAGAAAAGAAAGATAAGAAGGAACCCGGGAAGTGGGAGCCGGGATTCAGACCGGGATTCGCCTGGGCGGTCATGGATCGCGGAACCTCAGAGATGACCATTCGTTACCACCCTGATCTCAAGAAGTGGTTGGCAGTGATGCGATCGCCCGACCTTTCTTCTGACGCGATTGTTGTTCGTACCGCGCCAGCAATCACTGGACCTTGGAGCCCGGCAGAAGCCGTCTATCACATACCCGAATTGCAAAAGGATTCCCCTGAATACGACAAGAATGTCTTTTGTTACGCGGGTAAAGAGCACCCTGAATTCGAGCGTCCTGGGTCGCTGGTGATCACTTATGTTTGCAACACGATGAAGGTACCGAACCTGGTCACAAACTCGAAGATCTATGTGCCAAAGGTGATCGAAGTGCCGGTGCCGGCAACTATGGCTTCTCATCCGATCCCCGATCCGACAAAAAGCGGAGTTGAGGGAAACTAGACCTGGTTGTTTTTGGTGGCTACCGGGTCGGACCGCGCTTTACTGCTCCCACTCCCACCACCGATTGGAACGTGTCTTGCTTTTGTGAGGAATCGTCAAGCGCAGGGTCACGGTCTCATGAGCTGTCATTGCAACCTTTAGGGGAAGGGGTATGGAACCCAGCAGCTCGTCTTCCGTCAAGTTCGTGCGCGCGGCCTCCGAAACCTGGAGCGGCGTCCTGATTTGCACTTCAGTGTTCTCTCCACCAATTTCCTGAAGCCGCAACGTGTAGTGGTCGGGATGACCGTCCGTGCTGGGTTTGAATGTGGTGATAACAACATTGCGCGGATTCAAAGAGAAGAAAGAGCCCACTGGTTTGGCCGGCGCGTTGTGCGGCAGCAGACGCGCACTGACGAGGGGGATATCAAAACCTGCCGCGGCTTCATAGTTCGCAGAAAAACCAGGCGGTCCTTCAATCGATGTAACGGCGAAACTAAAATCCAAGCGACGATCATCGAATCCGGGCTCCATATTTGCGAAGTTGACCATTCCAAGATCGCGGGTATCTCCTTGATCTTGCTTACGCAAGGCAAGGGCGCGAATGACATTCAGAAATTTGCCAGGGCCCTTCGCACCCGGTAATCCGGGAAGATAATCGAAGAACGATTCGCGCTGCACGAGCACGATACTGACCTTCTTTCCCGAAGCGTTCCCCGACAGAATGAGCGAATGCTGTGGCGCCGCAGCGTCGGTGCGCGCACCCGGGAGGTAGTCGTCCGGAATCTGATGATACCCGGAGCCATCCTCGACCCAAATGCTGGCCGGACCGTCGAGCTTTATCGGGAAGTCAAAAGAATAGTATTCGCCCGGTTGCAGACTGGCTACGTAGGGCATGCGAGTCCGATCAACGGTATTGGTGAACTCGATTCGCTTTTCATGTTTTGGCAAAGTGATGCGCGTCTCTGGCCAGCAGCTGCCGGGCCGTCGAACGATAAGGCGGGAATAAACCGGTCCGTCTTCTCGAGTGATCTCGGCTTTCCCTGTGGGGGTAGCAAGCACACCCACGGGGTTCCACCGGCTAAGAGCGTTAAATGTCTCAGGCGATTTCGGGTCGACGAGATCTATGCCGATCTCCTTGTCGAACAGGCTAATGACGGCGGCGTCTGACTCCCGCAATCGCACACGATAGTAGTCGTTTTCGAGCTCAGATACTGGCAGCTTTGCTTTGGCTCGCACATTCCGTTGGATGGGAAAAGACTTCAGAGCGTACGTGCGATATCCGGCGCCAGGCACATCCGTGGCAAGGAACGACCATTTCCCCGGAGCATCCTGTTGCGCGCTCGCGATCTGTTGCGTCGACAAATCTCGTATCTGCACTTCTTGTCCTTCAGGAACGTCGATCGTCACTGTTCCATCGCGATTCCAGCTCGCGGAATTGAAGACGACGACGTTATCCGCGGGAGCGGCATCGTTCGTTTGGGAAAAGAGCGCCTGCATTCCGTCGGCAATCAGGAGCTCGATCTCTTTCCGCGCCTCGCGCCCATAGTCGGCATACTCCTTGTTCTGGAGGTCAATCTCGGCGCGCGACATTAACTTCGGCCAGCCAACCTGCGCGGCTCCGGAGTGCTCGTCATACTTCAGCACGTTAAGACGTGCTGTCTCAAAATTCCCGGCTGGATAACTGATGCCTTCTTTGAAGGTGAGCAAACTCCAAAGCATTTCGGCTACCGGGGCTTGATCCTGGGTCCAACGAATTGCCGCGCTGATCTGTGGGGAATTGGTTTTTACCTCTGACCAAAGGCCACTCCAGTCGCCGGAGTAGACGGGAAAATTGTTCCCGTAGGTTGATTCGATGTGCTGAAAGAATTCCGCGGGCGTTGCCATGACGATTCGGGGCAGGCGTCCAGACGCATTCCATTCGCGAATCCCGGGCAACATCGAGTCTTTTTCCTGCGCGGGAGGCAGGAAGTCATGTAGAAACATGACCATCACTGCGTCGTACGGATAGGCGGCGTCTCCATACTTCTTCAACAATTTGTCCACCCCGCGCTGCATAATCTCGAGGCGCGGCAGCCCCTCCCACTCCTTGGGATAAAAGTGTTCTTTGGTGTAGGGCTCGAGGGCGAGGGGATCGAGATAATAGTCAGCAAGCGCCTCGGTGTATCCGCCGAAACGGCTCTGCGTCTGCCAGGTGAGCACGCGCGAACCATCGGGCGCCTGCCAATAGAACGGCACATGCGCCGGCGATACCGTTGTGCCTCCGAAGAGAAAAAGATTCGAGCCAGTGACGAAGTAATTCACGCCGCTGCCGGCAAGTACTTGCGGGAGCCGCAGCGTAAATCCGGGGACATCGTCCATCATGGCAAGATCGGTGTGAATGCCAAGTTGTTTCGCGATCGCGCGCTCGTCATAGACGATGCGGTTGAGCGTCTCGGCATCCAAAAATTCTGAATGCATGCTACCGAAGACGGCGGAGACCTGGATCTGGCCTTTCTTAACGAGGTCAACAAACTCCTGAATCTCTTTTGGATCTTTGGTGCGCGCCAGCCACTCGCGAATCTGCCAGACGCTCTCGATGGTCCAGCGGAACTCGGGATCAGCCTTGGCGTCGGCGATGACCTGGTCGAGATGAGGCTTGAGGAGAGGCAATACCTCATCGGGAGGCGCGAAAAAGCCGAGGTCCCAGTGGCTGGAGGGGATCACGTAGATGGTTTTGATGTTTGTTTTAACGGCCTGAGGAGCACTATTCTCTTGTTTTGCCGCCGGCAACAGCGCAGGGGCTCCAGCAGACGATGCCTGGCAGCGCGCCACACCCACCATACAACTGAGCCAGCATATTGCCGTCAGCAATTTCCCGCAATTCACGGCCTGGTTTGAGGATGCCATCTCCATTCTCCTCCATTAATAGCCTCAAAGAAAACGGGGCCTCGATGAAGGAAGCCCCGTGCAGTATGAGCGGGTAACAGCCCGCGTCAAAAAACGATCTTCGCAAATATCTGGAACTGCCGCGAAGTTCCAGTGCCCAGAGTGTTGCCAACCGTACTCGTGCTCTGCCCGAACGTGTTGTCATTCAGGTATCCGTCGGGCGTATCGAAGTTCGGATGGTTTAAGAGATTGAAGGCCTGGCCGCCAAATTGTGTTTTCCAACGCTCGTTGAGTTGAAATGTTTTGGAGAGGCCCACGTCAACCTGCGTGAATCCGGGGCCTCGGCCCGCGTTTCTGCCCAGGTTTCCGTACTCTCCAAACGCTGGAGCGACGAACGCAGCGGCGTTGAACTGGTTATAGGGCACGCTGTAGTTCGAGGGTTTAATTGTCTGTCCCGGAACTAGATTCGGACGAAGCTGATCAATCCCCAAGAACGGGGCAGACAAGGCGATGTTCACAGGCAAGCCACTGCGAGCTGAGATAAAGCTAGTCATCTGCCAGCCCTTGCCGAGTAATGGAGGAGCGGAGCTAAAGGTTGGAACATCCCAAACCGCGCCGAGCGTGAAGTTGTGCCGCACGTCGATGTCGCCGCTCGCGTAGTCGGCCTTAGGATCGTTCGAATTCTGGTAGGCACCGAGCAGGATGTTGATACCGTCGTCTGTCTCATGCGACCAGGTATAACTGGCATCGAGGTTCACACCATGCCCCAGATGGCGACGCAGCGTGGCTTGCAGCGAGTCGTAGTTTGAATTTACAAAATTGCCCAACCGGCGAATGTTTCCGAAGTTCGCATTGACGGTTGAACCAAAGGGGGACAGATTTAGTTCTTCGCCGGCATAGGCAGCACCGGCGGGAAGCTTTACGCCTCGATTCCCGACGTAAGCAATTCCCATGATGGTATTGCGAGCGACTTCTTGCTGTACTCCATAGCTCCAGTGCAGCGTGTAGGTGTCGCGCATGTTCGAGTCGAGGCCGCTCACGTTCGGTGGCGGGGTTGGTGTGCATACGGGCAAAGGATCTGGAAGGGGATAACTTATGAAATAAGAAGTGCCGAATGGTGGCGTGCAGCTTACCAGACCAAACGCAATCGAAATGAAGTTGACGTTATACCCTTGTTGGTAATTCCCTGCCAGCGAAAGCGCTGCACCCGTAAGGGCAGGGCTGTAGAATACACCGAAGCCTCCGCGGAACACCGTCTTCCCAGTCCCGAAAGGATCCCATGCAAAACCGAACCTGGGTCCGAAATTGTTGCGGTCGGAATTGTAAAGGCCCGATCCAAGCGCACCAAAATTTGCAGTCGAACTGGTCGGGTCGTTAATTGCATTGAATACGTTGAAGTTCTGAATCAGACCGCCATGCAAAACGGAAAAATAGTCATAGCGCAATCCCAGGTTCAGAGTCAGGCGCGGAGTGATTCGATAATCATCCTGAATGAAAAAACTATAATCCGTGTTCTGCACTCCGACCAGATTGTGGCCGAGGGTACTGAACTGCTCGCCCTGGTTCGCGAGGAAATCAGCTTCACCGTCATAGGCAATGAAGTTTTGGGGGAACAGCGCATCCTGAGTTACGGCATGGCGAATATCCAGGCCTGCGCGAATCGCATGACGCCCCTTCGTCCAACTTAGTGTGTCGAGGAATTGCAAGGAATGCTGCGGCCGGTGCTCGGAGAAAAGAGCCGGTCCCGGCGCCGTCACGAAGGTATTTGTGGGACCGCAACCCCAGAACGCCGAGCACTGGAAAAATGGGAAACCGCCCCCGCCCCCAAGCGAATCCGTCCATGGCCGGTTGTATGCGACACCAAACTCATTGAGCAAGTTTGATCGAATGATGCGGTTGTAGGTGCCCTTCAGCAAGTAATTCCGCCCCGGAGACGGCGAAATCTGGTCGGCCGCAACTCCGTATTGCGTGCTGGTGAACGAGTCGGAGACATTGAAGCGGAACGAAAACGAATCCTTGGTAGACGCGACGTAATCCACTTTCGCCGAGCCCGTGTCTTCACGAAGTGTATTGCGGAGATTACCCTCAAAATATCCCAGATCGTCCCGTTCGATGGGGGGGCCACCGGGGGTCGGATTGTTAAAGAACACTGGACCCAATGCCGGGTCCGGAAGAGGAAGGGTGTTCACCACCGGAACCATGGCGGCGACCGCACCCGCCCGGGTCGCTGCGGTCATCACAGCAACCGGACCGCTGGGCGCATCCACAATCTGGCGAACGCCCTCATAGTTCACAAAGAAGAACAGCTTGTCATGCACGAGTGGTCCGCCGATGTTGCCGCCAAACTGGTTGAGGCGCAGTGGCGTCTTCTGGGTTTGAAAATAGTTTTCCGCGTCGAAGACGTCGTTGCGGAAAAACTCAAATAAGTCGCCATGGAAATTATTGGTTCCAGACTTAGTGATAACGTTGACGACGTCACCGGAGGAGCGCCCATACTCGGCGGAGTACACGCCCGACATGACATCAAATTCCGCGATGCTGTCCACGCTGGCGCGACTAATCCTTGATTCCTGACGGCCGAGTTGAGTGCTAACGGCGTTTGAGTCGATGCGTGTCGCATCGGCGCCGTCCAGGAGCACGTTAACGCCTGCCAGGAATGTTTCGTATCCTCCAAGACTCTGCTGCGCAGCCGGCGCGCTGGTCACAGACCCCGGAACAAGCGCGATCAATTGAGTGAAGTCACGTCCATTCAGCGGAAGATTTGCCACCTCGTTGCCATCAATAGTTCCACCGCTTCCACTGGTCTCGGTATTGACCGTCAGTGTATTTGCCTGTACGGACACGCTCTCCGTCGCGGCGCCGACTCGAAGCTCCGCATCCGCGGCGCGCGTCTCGCCGGCATGCAGCACGACATCGGAAACCACCGCCGTTGCGAATCCCGCGCGGCTCACCTCGACCGTATAGGTTCCCTCCGGAAGGCCGGGAACGTTATATTCGCCGCTGTTACCCGTTTGCACCTCGAGGATGCGGCCGGTCTTTGTATTGGTGACCTTCACATCAGCTCCGCTGATGACTGCGCCGCTCTTGTCGCGGACGATGCCGTTAATGCTGCCCGTGTCGTACTGCGCGAAGGCGGCGGTGCTGAACAAAATGGCACCGAACAATGCGAAGACCAGGAAAACCGACTTCCGATTCGTGTGCTCCATGTTTACCCCCGTTTTCGTTCCGCCCGCTGCACCCGGGCAGGAGCTTTCCTTCTGACTTGAGCCGGCTCGGACTCGAGACCGGCGGACTTGCTGCGAAAGTTTTCGTGCGCTTCGAGATCTCTTCGAAGCAATGTTTCGGCATACTTCAGGTCATCGGCGACAGCCCGGCGCGCTCCTCCAGCCCGGCGTTTCTCAATCAACGTGAAGATGCGCTTGTGGCGGAGCCAATTGCTCTGGAAATCCGCGATCAGCGGGAGCGTGCGCCGGCGTCCTTCGGCGAGCGCCTCATACATCATGCGCAACATCATTTCGACCGCCGCGTTCTTGGTGGCGCGGCCGATCTCTTCGTGCAGCGCCATTTCGTAGGCCATATATTGCTCGGGCCGTTCGAAACTTTCCTTCATGCCATCGATGGCCGCTTTCATTTTTTCCAGATCTTCGGCGCTGGCGCGGCGAGCGGCGATCGCGGCCACGGTGGGTTCGAGGATCTTGCGAAGTTCGTAGAGTTCGAGGTACTTGACTTCGCGGAGCAGCACCATCCACTGGAATTGCCGTCCTGCGCCGCGGCCCAGCGACGACTGAATGTACGTGCCCCGGCCGGGACGCGCCTTAATCAGTCCGAGGAACATCAGACCCTTAAGGCCCTCACGCAACGAACTGCGGCTCACCCCCAGCATGGCGGCTAGCTCAGGCTCCGGCGGCAGACGACTGCCAACCCGCAGTTCGCCTGTGCGAACCAGACTCTCGATCCGCCGGGCCACGGCGTCCATTACGGTTTCACTGCGAGCCGGTTCTGCGCGAACGCGTTCAGGAATCGCTGACAAAGCAGGGTGTCCTAGCGGTTCAAAGTTTGTCCGACAAACTACGCAGTGTCAAGAGAAAAATCGATTGGGACGGACATTGCGGACCCACTCTGGGAATAAGAGTCGATCCGGAGACCTTGGTGTTGTGTCTTATATTGCAAGGGTCATTGTCGCTGGGGACTCTTTCCGGCGCTGACGTACTGTGGTTGGCGTTTTTGATTGACAGCCGTTTCCCGGTGTATATACCCTTTCGCTTGTCAGACAAAGATTCTCGCACTCGCTACAGTCCAATGACGCGCGCCCTGATACCCATCGACAGCTTCCGGACGTTCGCCGACGGCCTCGATCATCCCGAAGGCTTAGCGTTCGACGCCGATGGCACGTTGTGGGCGGGCGGGGAGTTGGGGCAAATCTACCGTATCGACGGACGTGGGAAGGTGCGCGAAGTCGCCAGGCTCGGCGGCTTCAATCTGGGTCTGACTTTCAGTCGAGCGCAGGAATTGTTTGTGTGCAATTTCAAGCTACATGCCCTGGTGCGTGTCACTCGCAAGGGCCGCGTGCTTCAGTCGTGGGACCGTATCGGGAGCCGCAAGCTGAAGACGCCGAACTTTTCTGTCTTCGATTCCGAGGGCAACCTCTATTTCTCAGATTCCGGCGACTGGGAACGATCAAACGGATGGGTCTTCCGCATTCGTAGGAACGGTAAGTCGGACGTCTTTGCCGGCCCATTTGCCTTTGCCAACGGCCTCGCGCTAAGCGCGGATGAGAGGTTCCTCTACGTTGTGCAGAGCACGCGCGACAATGTGGAGCGCGTCGAGATTCTCGCAGACGGCCGCGCGGGGCAGCGCAAAGTGTATGCCGCCGGTCTGCATCGCGTACCGGACGGAGCGGCTCTCGATGCCGAGGGAAATCTGCTGGTAACCTGTTACGCTTCCGACAATATTTACAGAATCACTCCAGCCGGAAAAGTGTCGGTGCTGGCTTACGATCCGCAGGGTACGATGATCGCCCGGCCAACCAACATCGCTTTCGGAGGACCGGACTTTCAACGGATATACGTTGCGAACCTTGGGCGATGGCACATTTCGCGAGCGCCGGCCGGTGCGCGCGGGCAATTGCTGGCGAACCAGCGTTAACGATTCCGGCAAAGAGATGCCGGCATTAGCACGATGAATCAAGAGGCAGTGTCATGAAGATAACCGACGTCCGTTGGACATCCGCATTTATTCCAATTGAAGCGCCTCTGCGCTATGCCTTCGGCTCTCACCCGGGCATTTCACGGATTATTGTCGAAGTGGAGACCGACGAAGGCTTGGTCGGTCTGGGTGAATGCTACGGCGGAGCGAGCCGAGAAGGACAATTGATGGAGTTACGTCCGCTGCTCATCGGGGAAGATCCATTTCACCTCGAACGCATTCGCTGGAAGCTGGCGGCTCCCAGCGCGCTGAAGCTATTTGGATATGTGCTCGGATTCGCCGCCCTGGAATTTGCGTGTCTCGATTTGCAGGGCAAAGCGCTGGGTAAGCCGGTGTGCGAAGTCATCGGCGGCAAGTTGCGCGATGAAATCCCTTTCGCAGCTTATCTCTTCTATCGCTACGCCAACGAGAAAGGCCACGGAGAAGTAGCGAATACAACACAAATGGTCGCGTTCGCGAAGGATCTGGTCAAGCGGCACGGATTCGAGACGCTCAAGTATAAAAACGGCGTCCTCCCGCCCGACGAGGAAATGGAGACATTTATCGCTTTGCGCGAAACCTTTCCGAAACTGAAGATTCGCCTGGATCCGAATGCCGCGTGGTCGGTCACAACCGCGGTTCGGGTCGCCCGTAAGCTGCACGAACATGATGTCGAATATCTGGAAGACCCCGTTTGGGGCATGCGCGCAATGTCGCGCGTGAATGCGAAGGCGCCATGGGTTACGCTCGCCTCGAACATGTCGGTCTTCGCCTTCGAGGACTTGGTGCCGAACGTCGCGATGGATGTGCTCGACGTGGTACTGCTCGATCCCCATTGGTACGGTGGAATCAGCGGCGCCAAACTGGCTGGGCAGCTTTGCGCGGCCATGGGCGTCGATGTGGGTATGCACAGTGGCGCCGAGTTTGGAGTCTCGCAAGCTGCCATGTTGCACCTGGCGGCGACGCTGCCCAACATGACGGCCTCTCCCGACTCGCACTATCACCACCTGACGGATGACATTCTCGAGGGAGGCAAGCTGCGCTACAAGAACGGCAAGATGACGGTGCCGACGGGCCCCGGTCTGGGCGTAACTCTCGATCGCGACAAGCTGGCGAGGTATAGCGAACTTTCGAAAAAGCGGCAAATGGGTTCTTGGATTGAAGATCCGCGTCGGCCCGGAGCCATTACCTGCCAGCCGAAGTGGTGACCGCGCATGTCTCGCCGAGCAACATTTCGAATCGTAATACGCGCTTGCCTGATTGCCACAATCGCGCTCTCTCGCGCATTCGCGGGGGACACTCCGGTTTGGCGAATCGGCGCCTTCGATTATTCGTCGAGCGAATTCCGCAACCAGGGCGATTACACCAACTCCTCGCAGGCTCCCGTTTATCGCGTCGGGCAAAGTAAAGAAGCGGACGACTGGTGGCGGTTTCAGCCTGGCCCGGCGAATGGCATGACGGGCGGCCGCGAGCATCCATTCACTGTGCTATTCGATCTTAAACAGCCTCCCCGGGGCGTTTATCGTTTGACCGTCGCAGTACTTTACGAAACTCCGCGGCTCTCCTACCTTAAAGTCGATCTCAACGGGCGCACTGGGGACTTCTACTTTCATCCGACGCTCGACTACCGTGCCGGGGACTGGGAGGGCACCTTCGTTCCGCAAACGTCGTGGGACTCAAAAACAATCAATTTGCCCGCAGCGTGGTTTCACCAGGGAGAAAACCGCCTCGTCTTCACGGCGCTCGACGATCCTCCGCAGAGCGAAACGTCGCTCGGTTCAATCGCTCCCGGGCATACCGGACTGGCGTATGACGCCCTGGAGTTAGATCAGGATTCGGATGCTCAATATGACGAGTCGAAAATCGAGGCTGTAATTGTCCCATCAATTTTCTACCGTCATGCGGAAAAGGGATTGAATGAGTCAGTCGAAGTCTATGCCAGCTTCGCGCGTACTCCGTCGCGAGGTGAAGTGGAATTGTCGGTGGCGGACGGCCGGTTCCACTCCTCGTTCGCCTCGAGCCGGGATTTTGGTGAGCAGCGCCTCGAGTTTCAGGTGCCGGAGTGGGCGGGCACGGTCCGCGCCGAGTTGAAGATTGTTGCCGAAAGCAAGCCACCGCGATCTTTTTCGGTCGACCTGACCGCGGCTCGCAAGTGGACTTTGTTCATCGTTCCGCATGAGCACTTGGATATCGGGTTCACGGATTATCCGGAGAAGGTAGCCGAACTTCATTCTCAGTCGGTCGACGGCGTGATGGACATTCAGAAACACGTCCCGGATTTCCGTTGGACCCTTGATGGCGACTGGGTCGCAGAGAAATATCTTGCAGCCAGATCGGATGAAAAACGCGAGCAATTTTTGGAGGCGATGCGGGAGGGAAAGATCGTACTACCGCCGCAGTTCGCGAATCTGCACACTGGCACGGCTTCGCTGGAAGGATTGTTTCGGTCGCTCTACGACAGCCATACATTGGCATCGCAGGGTGGCTTTGCCACGGGCGCAGCACACATCACCGATGTTCCTTCTTATAGCTGGTCGTATGCGTCCGTACTTGCCGATGCCGGGGTGAAATACTTTGTGGCAGCGAGCAACAGTTGGCGCGCGCCGATTCAATTGCTCGGTCACTGGAACGAGAAGTCGCCGTTTTATTGGCAAGGCCCCGACGGGGGCAAAGTGCTGATGTGGTACTCGCGTGCCTATCTGCAATTCGCAACCATGTTCGCGACTCCGCCGCGTCTCGCGGCTGTCCATGATTCTCTGCCGGTTTTCCTGCAAGCGTATTCGCGTCCAGACTACAAAGGATCCGCAGCCATCATTTTTGGAACGCAGCTTGAAAACACCGCTCTCTCGAAAGAGCAAGCCTATCTTCCATCAGAATGGAACAAACTTTATGCGTGGCCGAGACTCGAATTCTCAACCTTCTCCGATGCCATGACGGCGATTGAAAAGCCTTTCAATGGGCAGATCCCCACTTATCGCGGCGACTTCGGACCATATTGGGAGGACGGATTCGGCTCCGATAGCATCGCGACCGCTGTACACCGACAGAATCAACAGCGGATTCTAAGCGCGGAAAAACTCGGCACACTACCGGCGATTCTGAATGCAGACCTGCGCCCGGAGCGCAGTCCTCTGCAACAGGCGTGGCGAAATATTCTCCTCTTCGACGAACATACTTGGACCTACGTCGGCGCCACCACGCAGCCGGATGCTGAGCAAACGCAACGTCAGTTAGCACTAAAGCGATCACGAACCGCCAGTGCACAGCGGGAAATCGAGGAATCTCTTCATCGCAGCTGGGCTCAACTCGAATCGTTCCTTGGACCGAAAGAGGCCTCGCTGGCAGTGTTCAACTCACTGAGTTGGGAACGGACTGGCACGGTCGAAACCGACCTGCAAGATGGTTCGATGATTCTTGACCCGGCCAGCGGTAAACCGGTCGCAGTGCATACACTCTTCAAGGGGCGCGGAAGTTCTTTGCCTGGGTTCGGCGGCGGATATCAGCGGGTGCGTTTCCTCGCCCCGGATATACCGGCGATGGGCTACAAGTTATTTGCCATCCGGCCCGTTAACGCTGAGGCGAGTGGAAGCACAAAGGACGCAACTCCGGGTGCTGAAACGAAACGGCTCAATGGAATCACTTTCGAAAACGGATTTTATCGGGTCACGGTTGATTCCGAATCGGGGGCACTCAGCAGCATTTGGGACAAGGACTTGGCGCAGGAAATCGTCGACTCCACCAATCCTTACCGCTTCGGTGCTTACATATACGTTTCGGGCGCCGACGATATGCCGTATAACAGCCTCTATCGCTTCGGTGCCGCGCTCAAGCCTCCGCGACTGACGCCAATCTCCGCAAACAAGGGGCGCTTGGTGGAAGCCTTCGAGACGGCGGACGCAATTCGGATTGTGCTCGAGTCTTCCGCCCCACACACATCGTCAATTCGCACCGAGATCACCCTGCCCAAATGGCAAAAGAGGATTGACCTCACCTATTCGTTGCGGAAGGAGTACGTGCTCGACAAAGAAGCGGTGTATATCGCGTTTCCGTTTGCCACGAAGGATTCGAGGTTCGGATACGAAACGCAGAACGGCTGGGTGGATCCAGCGCGCGACGAACTCGCCGGCGGCAGCCGTGAGTGGTACGCAGTCAATCATTGGGCGGCCGTGCGAAACAAGGACTGGACCGCCGCGATTTTTCCCACCGATGCTCCGCTGGTCACCTTTGGGGATATCGTGACCGGAAACTGGCCTGAGGAATTTAGGCCGAAGTCGAGCGCAATCTTTTCGTGGCTGATGAACAACTATTGGGGGACAAACTTTGCGCCGGGTCAGGGAGGAGAGTTCACTTTTCGCTACTCGATCGTGAGTGCACGCAGTTTCGATCCAGCTACGCTGACGCGCATGGGATGGGAGGCCATGACGGCGCTCGAATCGGACCATGTGAATGCCTCGTTCGAGCCCGGCGTGCTACCTTCCGACCAGGCCGCGCTCTTGTCCATCGACAATCCCGATGTGGCAGTTGTCACATGGAAAATCGCTGAGAACGGCCGCGGAACTATACTCCGCCTGGAAGAACTTGGCGGCCAAACCGCCAGAGTGAAAATCGGGAGCGAATATTTTCAGATGCGGGAAGCGTGGCGTTGCTCGGGACTCGAGGATGATGGGATCCGTCTGGACACAAGCACGGGTGGGGTAGAACTCGAGGTGAGCCCGTTCGAAGTCGTGACCCTAAGGATGTTGACGCAACCTCGGCTGAGGAAGGCATTGTCTGGGCGTCCCTGAGCGTTTTAGATGGGTGAAAGCATGAGCATAAGTTTCGCGGGAAAAGTCGTGGTCGTCACCGGTGGCGCTACGGGCATTGGCGAAGCCACCGCAAAACTGCTTGCTGATCTGGGTGCTGCCGTCGCCGTCCTCGACCGCGACGCCGCGGCAGGAGACAGGACTGCGCGGGCTTTGCGCTCCAGTGGCAAGCGCTCAGAATTCTTTGAGTGCGACGTGGCATCTGCCGCGCAAGTGGAGAAAGCCGTCAATTCCGCCGCCGCGGCGTTCGACGGCATCGATGTGCTTGTAAGCAATGCCGGCATTCAGCGCTACGGCGACGTTGTAGGAACGACCGATGCGGTCTGGGATGAAGTGATGTCGGTAAATCTGAAGGGGTGCTTCCACGCTGCGAAATACGCGGTTCCGCACATGATGAAGCGCGCGTCGGGAGCGATTGTCGTGGTGGGCTCGGTACAAACTTATACCGCGGTCGGAAATTCAGCGGCCTATGTGACTGCGAAGCATGCTTTGCTCGGCTTGGTTCGAGCGATGTCGCTTGACTATGCGCCTAACAACATCCGAGTAAATTGTGTTTGCCCGGGAGCAATCGACACTCCAATGCTGCGCTGGGCCGCAAGCCTGGATCCCGACCCCGAAAAAGTGCTGGCCACTTGCAGCCGAATGCATGCGTTGGGAAGGGTTGGAAAGCCGGAAGAGGTGGCGAACGCCATCGCGTTTCTTGCCAGCGATTGGGCGTCGTTCGTCACGGGCGCCGCCCTGGTCGTGGATGGCGGGATGCTTGTGCCTACCGGCGGCATGGGATTCCAGGAAAGCGGGACAGGTGCTGCCACGAAGCGATAATGACCATGCGCCTGAAGGGAAAAGTCGCTATTATCACCGGCGCCGCGGCGGGCATTGGCCGCGCCAGCGCGGAACTCTTTGCAGGTGAAGGAGCGAGCGTTGCCGCCGTTGACTTGGACGTTGCCGGCATCCAAGGGCTGGCTCAGGAAATACGCGCGGCTATTGGCGACGTGTTGGCGGTGCGAGCCGATGTCTCAAAGGCAGAGGATGTGCAGCAGGCGGTGCACTCGACCCTGGAGCGCTTTGGCCGCATCGATATTCTCTTCAACAATGCCGGCATCGTGCCGCGTGGCAAAATCCATGCGATCAGCGAAGCGGAGTGGGACCACGTCATGGCGGTCAATCTGAAAAGTATCTTCCTTTTCTGCCGCGAAGTCATCCCGGTGTTTCTGCGGCAGGGTGAAGGAGTCATTTTGAATACGTCATCCGCAACCGCTCTCCGCAGTGTTCCGGACCGCCTCGCCTACAGCACATCCAAAGGGGCTGTGCTCTCGCTCACTCGCAGCATGGCGCTCGATCATGTGCGCGACAACATTCGCGTGAACTGCCTCTGTCCCGGAACGGTCGATACTCCGTCGTTCCGCCAGCGCATGGCGGCCTTTCCCGATCCTGAGGAAGCCTTGCGGCAATTTGTGGCGCGCCAGCCCATGGGACGTTTGGGAACGGCTGGCGAGATTGCACACGCAGCTCTATACCTAGTTTCCGATGAAGCGCGGTTCGTAACTGGTGTTGCTTTTCCGATCGATGGCGGCATGGCAATTTGAGAGCGATGGGTCAGACCACGAAATGTCGACTTTAACTATGATCTGCGCCAAGGCAAAGTGGAAAGGCCGCCCGGCAGTGCGGCTCGCCAATGGCGCGATCGAACTGACCACTCTGACCGACGGTGGAGCGATTGCCGATCTCCACTTGACCGGTAGCTCGTCTGGCACGGGGCACAATGTGCTGTGGGAAGCGCCATGGCCTTTGCTGGATGCGATCGATTATCGGCCGCGCGTGCATAATCGCACTTATGGCCCCGAATTCGTGGGGAGGTTTCTGGCAGGTTTCACCGGTCAGGCCCTGTGTCTTGATTACTTTGGCGCTCCCTCGCAGGCTGAGGCGAAGCAGGGCCTGTGTCTGCATGGAGAAGCCTCGGTCAACCGCTGGAAGGTTGTTGAGCAATCACCATCGAAGGTCGGTCCCAGCGTTTTGATGGAAGTGAAGCTGCCAAGAGCAGGCTTGCGCTTTCAGCGCGAACTCCACATGCGGCGCAATGAGACCGTCGTTTACGTCGCGGAGACAGTCTTTAACCTGCGCGAGACCGACCATTTTTTCCACTGGACCCAACACGTAACTCTTGGCCCTCCGTTCTTCCAAGAAGGAGAGAGCGTAATTTGCCTGCCCGCCTCCCGCGCTATGACCTGGCCGCATGGCTATGAAGGCAAGAGTCTGCTAGCAGATTCGAAGGAATTCTCCTGGCCATACGCACCCGCCAAGGATGGCAGCACGGTCGATATCTCGCGGCCATTCCTACGGCGCGGTACAGGCTTCGTTTCGGCCGCATTGCTCAATTCGGAACGCGATATCGCCTTCGTCGCGGCGCTAAACTCTCGGCTGGGCCTGATACTCGGCTACTGTTTCCCCCGGAAAGCGTACCCGTGGGTAGCGATATGGGAGGAAAATTGTGCGCGGCAGAATTCCCCTTGGAATGGCACGACGCGGGCTCGTGGCGTGGAATTTGGAACGACTCCCATGCCGGTTGGCAAGCGCGAGACGTTCGCGGCAGGTTCGTTATTCGGAACGCCCACCTTTCAGTGGATTCCGGCAAGGGGCAAGCAGCAGTTTAGCTACGCGATCTTCCTCGCGCCGGCGAAGCCGGGTTGGATCGCGATTAGAGACGTCGAGTGCGGAGCGCACGCGATTACGGTAACCGGAACGAGGGGCGACAGTTTTGATATACCGGCGCATGATTTAAGCAATATCTGGAAACGACCAGGAGCATCATGAGCAGCGTAAAGTCCTCCGCAATAATAGGAGCAAGGAGCGCCATCTGATGGGTGATACCACTACAGGTCTAGTACTGCTGCTGGTTGCAGGTGTAACGAACGCGAGCTTCACGCTTCCGATGAAGTTAACGCGCCGCTGGGCCTGGGAAAATACCTGGCTCGTCTGGACGATCTTTGCGCTGCTCGTGCTGCCCACGGCCATTACGTTGATGAAAGTTGCGCACCTTCGCGAGATTTACGCCGAGGGAGGCCCGGTGCTCGTTTTCACAGTCGCGGCCTTCGGCGCGGGTTGGGGTGTGGCTCAGGTTTTATTTGGGTTGGCAGTCGAGTCCATTGGCATCGCGCTGACGTTCTCAATCGTCCTCGGCATGTCGGCCGCTATCGGCAGTATGATCCCGCTCGTCCGCCTGCATCCGGAAAAAATCTTCAGCCACGGCGGCATGGGCGTAATGCTGGGTGTCTTACTCGTCCTGCTCGGCGTTGTGATTTGCGCGATCGCAGGTCGCAAGCGTGAAGCTGCACTGAACGTTCCCATCGCCGAGGGCAAGCGCTCCTATACCGAAGGTCTGATGTTTGCCATTGGCTGCGGTCTGGGAGCGGCGATGGTCAATTTAGGATTAGTGTTTGGCACTCCTCTACTTGCCACTGCAATACGATTGGGTACGTCTCCCTTGTGGGCGCCGAATGCGGCATGGCTGCCCGTGATGCTGGCCGGCGCGATTCCCAACCTCGTCTATTGCGTGTATCTCTTGAACAAGAATCAAACATCAGGACGCTTTGCCGATCCCGCGACCTCGCCGTACTGGTTGTACGCGCTGGTCATGGCTGCGTTCTGGTTCGGAAGCACATCGCTTTACGGAATCGCCAGCGTAAAGCTGGGCGCTTGGGGAACAATTCTCGGCTGGCCGCTATTTATGTCGTTGATCGTCATCACGGCCAGCGTGCTCGGCATTTTGACAGGCGAATGGAACAACAGCGGGAAGCAACCGTTGCGCATTCAAATTGGCGCGGTCGCAGTGCTGGTACTGGCAGTCTTTGTGCTAGCGATTGCCAGCCGCTGGGTTTGAGAGTGCGACAACTAATCGGCAGACTTTGGAGGATCTGTGAAGGCTCTGGCCATTGATCTCGGAGGAACACACGCTACCTGCGCGATTGTGGACGATCGATCGATACTGGCATCCGAAGTCGTCGCCACCGACGGAAGCACCGGACTACGCCCTGTTCTTCCCGAGATTGTACGTTCTTTTCATCGTCTGTTGGCGCGTACCGGCGTGAACACGGGTGATTGCCTGGGCCTAGCGTTCAGTTTCTGCGCGCTCGTAGATTCGCGGGCTTGCCGGATTTTATCCACCAATCAGAAATACGATGATGCCCAAGACTTCGATTTTGTGGCGTGGGCGAAAAGCGAAATGGGGTTGCGCCTCGGGTTGGAGAATGATGCGCGCATGGCGCTGCTCGGCGAGCGCTATGCTGGCGTGGGGCGCGGCTTCGACGACATTGTCATGACCACCCTCGGTACCGGCATCGGAGGAGCCGCGATGATTGGCGGGAAATTGTTGCGCGGCAAACATGCTCAGGCCGGTTGCCTCGGGGGACACATCCCCGTCAAGTTCGGCGGACGCCAGTGTACCTGCGGCGCCATCGGTTGCGCTGAAGCCGAAGCTGCCGGTTGGTCGCTTCCGCTGGTTTCCGCTGAATGGCCTGGTTTTGCTCAGAGCCGGTTGGCCCAAGAGCAAAGCGTAACCTTCGAGGCGCTGTTCCGTCTCGCGGCGGAAAAGGACGCGATCGCTCTCGCCCTGCGTGACCGCTGCCTGCAAGTCTGGTCGACCGCCACCGTTGGTCTCATTCACGCTTACGATCCCGAGATCATCATCTTCGGCGGCGGCGTGATGAAGAGCGCGGATGTGATTCTTCCCTACGTTCAGTCTTATGTTGAGAAGCACGCCTGGACGCCATGGGGCAAGGTGAAGGTCCGCGCGGCCGAGGTCGGCAACAACGCCGGCATTCTCGGTGCGATCCCCCTTTTGAGCGAACAGACCGCATGACACTCACCGAGCCACGCTATTCCAATTACGACAAATTTCCAGTTGTCGAAGTTCGTTCCTCGGCATCCGCATGCCTGGTGGGCTGGCCCAATATTGTGGAGCGGCTTCGGGGCGCAGTTTCTTCGCGTCATTCGGGTGTCCTGTGCCTCGAGTGTTACCCCGGAGTTTCTCTCGCTGAAGTCGAACAGGCTCTCTCGGAGGGACTCAAGCCAGCCGCCTTGATCGCGACGCGCGGTCTATTCAAGCGCTCCGAGCAAATCGACGACATGGTCACTCCCCACCTCAGTCAGGACCCTGTGTTTGGCCGCATGAACGGCATCGTGCTCGATGATTTTTTCGATCCCGCTCTGCTGGCAGCGGCTCGCGAGAGGGTAATGCGGGACAAAAACGGTTGGACCGTGGTCGTCGGAACGGGCGCCGCGCTCATCTGCCCTGACCCCGACATTCTCGTCTATGCCGATCTTGCGCGCTGGGAAATTCAGCGCCGCCAGCGCCGCGGAGAAATTGGAAACCTCGGCGCCAAAAATCTCGACCAGAGCCCGTCGTTAAAATACAAGCGTGCCTTCTTCATCGACTGGCGTGCCGCTGACCGCCTGAAAAAAATACTGCTGCCCAGGATCGACTTCCTGCTCGACACCAACGACCCCCGTGTCCCGAAAATGATTTCCGGCGATGACTTTCAAGAAAGCCTGACGGTCGCTGCCCATCGCCCCTTTCGCGTCGTTCCCTATTTCGATCCGGGTCCCTGGGGCGGGCACTGGATGGAGGAAGTCTGCGACCTTCCCCGGGACCAACCCAACCATGCGTGGTGCTTTGATTGCGTCCCTGAAGAAAACAGCTTGCTGTTAGGCTTCGGTGACGCGCGCGTAGAGATCCCCGCCATCGATCTCGTCTTTCAGCGCCCCAGAGAACTTCTCGGCGATGCCGTGCACGGCCGTTTTGGCGCCGAGTTTCCAATTCGCTTCGATTTTCTCGACACCATGGGCGGCGGCAACCTCTCGCTGCAGGTGCATCCACTGACCGAATATATTCAGGACAAATTCGGTATGAGCTATACGCAGGACGAGAGCTACTATCTGCTCGACGCGGGACCGGATGGTACGGTCTATCTCGGCGTGAAAGAAGGAATTGATCCCGCCGCGATGATCCGCGATCTGCGCTGTGCACAAGCAGGAGGTGCAAATTTCCCGGCGGAAAAATATGTCAACGTCTTCCCCGCCAACAGGCATGACCACTTTCTCATTCCTGGCGGTACGGTGCATTGCGCCGGCAAAAACAGCATGGTGCTCGAAATCAGCGCTACTCCTTACATCTTCACCTTTAAACTCTGGGATTGGGGACGCCTCGGACTAAACGGCCTTCCTCGCCCGATTCACATCGATCACGGCGTTGCCAATATTCAATGGGACCGCACGACCGCGTGGGTGCGGCGAAACCTGATCGACCGCTTCGAGCCGGTCGCAAGCGGCCCGGGATGGCGCGAAGAGAAAACCGGTTTGCACGAACGCGAATTCATCGAAACCCGCCGCCATTGGTTTACGGAGACCACTCCGCACAATACTCTGGGCGGTGTCAACGTTTTGAATCTCGTCCAAGGGAGAGACGCGATTGTGGAGAGTCCTTCGGGTTCTTTCGCGCCCTTTGCCGTCCACTATGTCGAGACTTTTATTGTTCCGGCAGCGGTTGGGGACTACACAATTCGGCCCGGCAATGAATCCCGGGGCGGCGAATGTGCCACGATCAAAGCCTTTGTGAGAAGCAACGCGTAGCTCGCAAACAGTAGCCGAGGAAAGAGGTTCCGTAAAACTGTCACATGAAATGGCTCGCAATCTTTCTCGCGTCATGCGTTGTTGCGGGTGCGCTTTGTCTGCCAGCCACTGCTGAGCCCCAGCATTCCAACGCGCCGTCCGGAGACTCCGCCCAACGAGAGCTTTCCAACTCCCCACTCGTTAAGGACGTTCACTTTCAAAGCGTCGCCCTCGGTCGCCAGATGCAGTACCGCATCTATCTTCCGCATAACTATCCGATCACAACCAGGCGTTTCCCCGTCCTTTACTTGCTCCATGGCCTTTACGGAAACTTTGAGAACTGGGATCGGCTGACGCATCTTTCCACATACGCCGCTGGAATGAACTGGATTATCGTCATGCCTGAGGCGGGAAATTCATGGTACTCGAATTCCGTGACCGTGCCGCAAGACAGATTCGAAGATTACATTGCCCAAGACCTGATCACTGAGATCGATGGCAAATATCGCACGATCCGAGCCCGGCATGCCCGCGCCATTGCTGGTCTCTCGATGGGCGGATATGCCGCGATGAAGCTCGTGCTTCGAGATCCGCAGCTTTTCGCTTTCGCCGGCAGTCTCAGTGGAGCTCTCGATGCCGCCCGCGATCTCGATACGCGCTTGCCAGAATTCGCTCCTAAACTGGTCGAGGTCTTCGGAGCCGCTGGAAATTTGGCGCGCGTGCGGAATGATATTTTTGCATTGCTTCCGAAAGAAGTGCCGGCCGGCTTCGCATACCTCTACCTCGCATGCGGCGAAGAGGATCGTTTTCTCTCGGTGAATCGAGAGTATGTTTCAGACCTATCTCAGCGCCATGTGCTCTACGAGTATCACGAGATGCCCGGTACTCACGATTGGGTTTTTTGGGATCGTGAGATAAGACCGCTGCTGGCCGTATTGCAAGAGAAGCTACCCGATTCCAGCATGTAAGATTGCGATTGCGACGATGGCCTACCGTTGCAAAGGTTCCACTGGTCTGTCCCTCTTCCTATGATTTAGGCAAGGATCTTCGGCTTGTATTGATCTCAGTCACCCAAGGCGAAGACAAACCTCTGAAGTATCCCACGATCTTCAAACATTATTCAGTCCGTACGCCCGGACATGCCCGGGCTCGAGCTTTCCTCCAAGATGGTGAGGATTTTGAAGCGTACTTGAAATTTCTTTCGGCGCGCTTCCTGGAACTGTGACGGCCAGTCGCTCTCTAAAACACCTGACTGCGGCGAACCTGCCGCCGGCGCGCTTCCGTTTTAGCCCCGTCCAGCCGGGCCGCGAGTTCCTCGAAACCGGCCGTCGCTCCCACCCAACGCAACTCATCCACATCTTTAAACAGGGGCAGGTCGGTTCGCAGCGTCGCCAGCGTGCGGAAGAGCAGCGCACGATCGCGCTCGCGGATCAGAGTATCTGCTAGGGCGCCGGCGTTCACGGCGTTCACGTGCCATTCTCGCCAGTCTGATGGAATCGATTCGAGATGGCCATACTTGGCAAGGACAGCAGCGGATGACTTTGCGCCCCAGCCGCGCAGTCCAGGATAGCCATCCGCGGAATCGCCCACCAAGGCGAGATAGTCCGGGATTGACTTGGGCGAAACGCCGAATTTCTGGACCACACCCGGCTCGTCCAGCGTAACTCGCGTCCGGCGGTTCAGTTGTACGATCCGAGTACCGCTGACACATTGCGCCAGGTCCTTGTCCGGTGTGCAAATGATCACCCGATCAACCCGCGAATCCAGGGCAGCCGTTAACGCACCGGCGGCCAGCGCATCGTCGGCTTCGAACTCAACCATGGGCCAGACTACAATGCCGGCCGCTGACAAGACGCTTTCTAACAACGGAAACTGCGCCAGCAGATCGGGTTCCACACCTTCACTGGTCTTGTAGCCCGGCCACAGCCCATTCCGGAACGACTCGATTACGTGATCGGTCGCTACCGCAATGTGTGTCGCCCCCGCGCGCATCATCCCCAACACAGACGACAGCACCCCTCGAACCGCCGCGACTTCCCTGCCCTCCGCGTCTCGGGCGGAAGGCAGGGCGTAGTAATGGCGGAATAATTCATACGTGCCGTCGACCAGGTGGATGTCCATCGTGCAACTCCCACGCTACCGGACGCGTCGGATTTCTAGCAACTTAAGGCCCATGAGTTGAGAATGAGTCACAGGAATCGGCGTAGTCGGCCGGCATTCAAGCAGCCGTCCGGTCGAACGTTTTCATAAGGTCCAGAATCGTTCGGACAACTGCCTCATCGCCGACCATCGTATTGATCATCGCGTGGTAGATGGAACGGTCTGGCCATTCAACGTTGAAATACTTTTGAATGAAATCGACCCGCTCGCGATCGACAGTATCCACGAGATGTTCCGCTTCTTCTTCGTTTTTGCCACGGGCCAGCAGGCGACGCACCTTGTCTTCTCTCCGGGCGTAGAGAAACATGCGCAACGTGTCCGCGCGGTTCCTGAGAAAGTGCTGCGCGCCCCGTCCAACGATGACGGAGTTCCCGGTCTTCGCCGCGTGAAGGACCACCTGTTCCGTAAACTTCAAAATACATTCGCTGTCGATCAGTTTAAGCTTGTGGGCGTTGATGCTCCCTTCATAACTTCCGCGCAGAAATGATTTGAAGAGCCGGTAGTACAGTGGATCGGTTCGTTCCTCTCGACACTCCACTTCCGCCTTGGGACATTCCGCCAGTCGCGCAATCTCCTCGGTCAGTTCCTGATCCCAAAGCTTCCAGCCCAGGTGCCTCGCAAGACGGGCGGCGATCTCACCGCCGCCGCATCCATATTCGCGTTCAATGGTGACGATTTTTATCATTATGCTTAGACCTTACTTGATGGCTCAAATATGGACTGCAAGGACCGGGCACGGCCCCAACTGCATCACGCGATAGGTGGTCGAACCGAACACTGCAAGATTCAACGCTCCGCGACCGCGCACGGCCATGACCACCAGTTCGATCCGCTCATCCTCGGCGTGTTGGATGATCTGCTCGTAGGATTTTCCCACGCGCACTTCGGTCTTGATCTTTAGGCGGTTGCGCTCCTCCGGTGGAATCAGTTTGTCGAGTTGCCGGGCTGCAGCCGCTACGATCTCTTCTTTCCCGGCTGCATCCGCGCGTTCCAATACATGCAGCATCGTGAGTTCGGCATCGTACTCCCGGGTCGCGGAGATCGCGTAGTTTAATGCTCGTTCTGAATTCTCAGAGAAATCGGTGCAGTAAACAATTCGATTCAATCGGTGGACATGGTGCTGCTGTTCCCTCGCGGTCGCATCCAAAGTCGAGTTTGGCGGCAGAAATTCAGGGGGCGTCTTGGAGACGGCCAGCACCGGGCAGGATGATCGGCGCATCACCCGGTCGGTTGTCGTCCCCAGCATCAAACGGTCAAGCCCGCGCCGGCCATGCGTTCCCATGACAATCAGGTCCATCTTCCGCTCTTTCGCAAACGACAGAATACAGTCTGGAGCCGCTCCCTGAGACACCACGAGTTCGGGCTGGATTTCGCCCTGCGCGTGTTTTTTCACAAATTCACGCAGTTGCTCCTTACCTCCCTCGCGCATGGCTCGGGTGAAGCCCTCATAGTCCCCCGCAGAGGCGGCATAGTCAGCATAAGGATAGTGGGCCAACTCGATAGTATGCTGCGCGACCAGCTTGGCTCGATAGTGTTCGGCCAGCGACAACGCGTGATGATATGCCCGCGCCGAAAAGTCCGAAAAATCGACCGGGCAAACGATACTCTTGATTTCCAGCATAACCGCGTCTCTAGCTTCGATAATGGCTCACTCCGCTACTCTTACTCCGCCGGCTCCGGGATCATTCTTTTTCAAGAGAAATGAAAGGAAGAACATGATACCGGCGCCTACGCAAAGAACCATGAATGTGTCGATATAAGCGAGCGTGGCGGCCTGCGCCAGCAGACCCTGATAGAGCCTGGCATAGGCTGTAAGTTGTGCTTCGTGCCCGCCCACACCCGAAGTCGCCAGTCCCCGAGCCAGCCCGTTCGCCGCATTCGCAAAATTCGGATTATCAACCCTTACGTACTCCACCAGCCTGGCCTGATGAGCTTGCGAGCGCCGGGCAATCAAGGTCGTCACCAGAGACGTCCCCACACTGCTTCCCATGTTACGCATGAAATTAATGATTCCGGCAACCGCGTTGTTCTTTTCGGGCGCAATTCCGATGTAGGCGACCAGTGTAATCGGCACGAACAGGAAGCCAAGGCCGATCACCTGGGCGATGCGCAGCCAGGTGGCAGCGCTGAAGCTGATCTGCAAATCGATCCGCTTGGTGGAATAGAACATAGCGATGGAAAGTGCCAGCCAGCCGAACCCAATCAGGCGGCGCGCCTGGACCTTGGTCGTCAACTGGCCCATGATGGGCATCTCGATCAGTAGGACGGCGCCTCCCGCCGACAACGCCAGACCGGCAAGTTCGGAGGTGTAGCCCACCAGCGTCTGGAGGAACTGCGGCATAAGCACCAGGCTGCTGAACAACATGATCCCCAGCATGAACATCATGAGGCTCGCGCTGGCGAAGTTAAAGGCCTTGAACATCCGAACATCAATCAGGGGCGCCTTTTGAAACCACTCCCAGATCACCAGAGAGATCAGGCATACGGTTGCCATAATCACTAGGGTGGTAATGAACTGGGACCCGAACCAGTCGTCTTCCTGGCCCTTGTCGAGCAGAATCTGCAATGCCCCAATCCCCAGTGTCAGCAGGGCGATGCCAATGTAGTCCAGCTTTACACCCGCCGCCTTGATCTTCGCTAAGTACGGTGGGTCTTCGACAAAGCGCCGCACCAAAAACCAGGTTATGATTCCGACCGGAAGGTTGATAAAGAAAATCCAGCGCCAGGAATAGTTGAAAGTGATCCACCCGCCGAGTGTGGGCCCGATGGTGGGCGCCATGATGGCAGTGATGCCATAGAGAGCAAAGGCCAGGCCTCGCTGCTGCGGCGGGAAAGTGTCAGCCAGGATGGCCTGGGCCATGGGCTGGAGGCCTCCGCCGCCCGCGCCCTGCAGCACGCGAAAGAAAAGAAGAAAGCCAAGACTCGGAGCGATGCCGCAGAGCAGGGAGCTCACCGTGAAGATACTTAAGCAGGCCATGAAGAACCGCTTTCGCCCAAGCGCGCCTGCGAGCCAGCCGCTGATCGGCAGGATGATGGCGTTCGAAACCAGGTAAGAAGTCAGCACCCAGGTGCTTTGATCGTTGCTTGCGCCAAGGTTGCCGGCCATGTAGGGTAGGGCGACGTTGGCGATGCTCGTGTCCAGCACCTCCATGAAGGCGGCCAGCGCTACGACGACAGCAATCAGCCAGGGATTGTACTTAGGCTTCCAAACATCCTGATCGAGAGTGATTGCAGCGGCGCTCATTTGAGATACACGTCGGGCACAACGTTCATCCCGGGCCGAAGCCGGCGATCCTTATTCTCGCCAGCCTCAAGAACGATCTTTACCGGAACCCTCTGCACGATCTTCACGTAGTTTCCTGTGGCATTCTCGGGGGGAAGCAGGCTGAAAAGCGGGCCGGTCGCTCCCGCAATGCTGTCGACATGGCCCTTCAGAGTCTGGCCGCTCGAGTCGACGCTAATTTCCGCCTTTTGTCCAACCTGCATGTGCTTAAGTTGGGTCTCCTTGAAATTGGCGGTGATCCACACTTCATCGAGGGGCACCACGGTGAGAAGCTGCTGCCCCGCCTGAATGTTCAACCCAACCACCACCTTCTTGTTCACTTCGCCGGTAACCGGCGCAACGATCTTGGTGTATTGGAGATTCAGTTGGGCTTGCTCGAGCAGCGCACGTTTCTCTTCGACATCTGCGATCGCAGCGCGTGCGCGTGCCTGAGTCGACGAGACCTGCTGCGGCCCGGTCTGGGCGTATTGCTGGTTGGCAATGGCCTGCGATAGGCGGCTCCGAGCTTGCTTAACGAATTGATCGGCCGCGGACTCGCTGGCAAGAGACGCGGCAACCGTGGCGGCGCTGGACTTGGCCGCTGCCAACGCCTGGTCGTAGATTTGCTGGGACACTTCGCGCTTATCGACCAGCAATTTGTAGCGGTGAAGGTCGTCTTGCGCCTTCACATCGTTTGCCTCGGCGGACTCAACTTGAGCGTGAGCGGCGGTCAATTGTTTTTCGGCGGCGGCGACTCCGGCGTTGGCATCTTCCACGCCCGAAGAGGCAAACCTCAACTGGCTCGAGGTATTTACGGAGGTAATCGGAACCGTAATGTTCAACGACTGCGCGGTCGCCTCAGCGCTGGCGAGATTCGCTTTCGCCTGCGCAACGGCAACTTCATAATCTTTGGGGTCGATCTCAACCAGCACCGTGCCCTTTTCCACCCACTGGTTGTCGTCCACGTTGACCTTCACCACGTAGCCGGAAACGCGCGCGCTGACAGGATAAAGGTGAACGTCGGCCTGGGCATCGTCGGTCGATTCGTAGCTACTCAAGTAGCGCCACAGGAGCACGCCTCCGACAAGGAGCACCGCAACCACGATCAGGATCACGATGTTCCTGCGGCGGGTGGGGTTCCGGCGCGCCGGTGGCGTGTATTCCCTGCTGGCCAGGGGCGACGGATCATTCGGCGTTTCATGGCCTGCATCAGGCGCAGGATGGGGTGGGTTTTCTTCCGCCATGTTCACTTTCCTCTGAAGTAGTCTCTTATGCCTTGCTCTGCGATTCCCAGCGAGCGAACGAACGAAATTTTTGCATAATTGTAGCTATAGAGACTTGAGATGTACTGTTCGTGCGCACTCGCCACAGCCTCTTCTGATTGCACGACTTCCACCGTATCGGTCACGCCCGCACTGAAACGGTCGCGCGACTGAGTTAGCGTCTGTTCCGCGAGATCGATGTTGCTGCGAGCCACATTGACCTGCTCGGCCGACGACTGCAGATTGAGCAGCGCCGCGCGCACGTCGGCGTCGATCTGGCCGCGCAAACTATCGAGCCGCTCGCGAGCCTGTTCGAGTCTTGCGTCGGCCTGCAAGACGTCGCCGTGCACTTTGCCGCCGGTGAAGATGGGAATGGTCAGGGTTCCGCGCACGTCAGCCACGGGCGTCGCGGTCGAAGGATGTGCTCCTCCCACGCCATAGTCGGCATTCATGGAAAGAGACGGAAAATAGCCGGCAAAGGCAGCCCGCCGGGACAATTCCGCGGCCCGCACTATTCTCATGGCTGCCTGAAAATCGGAGCGGGACGCGTAAGCCCGTTTCAGGGCCTCATCAACGGTGATGTCTTCAAAGGGCTGATAAGGCGATTTGTCGGTGAATTCGAACTCCTGGCCCGGAGCCAGCCCGATCACGCGCGCCACGGTGAGCTTCTGAATCGCAAAGTTGTTCTTCGCCTGAATCAACTGTTGCTGCCGCGTCTGGAGCTCAACCTTGGCGCGCAACGCGTCGATGTCCGGTGAAGTGCCGGCTTTCACCTGGTCCGCTGCCTGATCATAGATAGTTTTCGCCGTCTGTACCTGAGCCGCGGCAGTCTCGATGCGGGCTTCATCGGCGATGCCCTGCAAATAGGTATAGCCAACGGCAAGCACAACCAGGTCGCGAGCGTCCTTGAAGCTATAGTCGGCAGCTTTCAAACTCTGGTTGGCCGCCCGGGTTGCGCTGATTGACTTCCAATCGAAGAGCGTCTGCGTCAAACCACCGCGCGCGTCAAAATATGAGAAAGGTCCGACCGACGGCGAAATGTGAAAGAGATTCGCAAGGCCGGCAAGACCATTTTCTTCAATGTTGACCTTCGATTCGTTCACAAAAGGCGCCGCCTCGACGTGTGGCAGCAGCGCGCTCAATTGCTCCCAGCGTTGCCCGCGGGCGGAGCGAAGGTCGGCATTGGAGAGCAGAAGTCCGAGATTTTGCTTAAGTCCGCGATCGATGGCGTCCTGCAAGGAAAGCGTAAGGACTCCCGGAACGGGTTTTCCTGGTACGCTCCCTGCGAAGGAACTTACGCCCGTCGTTCCTGGAATTGCTTGGCTCGGAGCGCTGGGACCGGGTGTCCCGGTTTGGGCGGGTGCTCTCACCCCTCCGCAGATCAAGACTCCGGCCAACAGCAAGGCGCCACGCCGTTCATAACTGAGCCTCAAGGGAGCCTCCTTCCTTATTTCTGAAACTGATGGACCCGCCCACTCGCTGGGTGCATGAGATGATACGCCCGGCGCAACATCGCCCGCATCCAGACGCCTCACGCACCCGGACGCCTTAGGAGGGTAGACAAAGGCAACCCGCCTTGGCCCACCGATCATGCCGGAAGATGGCGCGCGATCGGCTATTTTGCATTCTCATCATCGAACGCTGAAATAGATGCTGAGAACAACGGTCGGGTTCAAAATACCCAGTCGCAAACAGAAACTGCGCGACTTAACGCCCCGGGAAGAACTGGATTTACTTGTCAGATGGTTGAGACGACCGGTAGGCTGCCTGGACGCTTAACCTCGGGTCACCAGGCTTGGCCGTGTCCCGTGTTTGCCACGATTTTCCTCAGCCATTCGGGGGGTGCATTCGTCACATTTGTTCTCTTCATCTCGCGAAGTGTCGCCTGCGCCTCGCCAACGGTAACAGCAATCCCGAAAGAGAAACCCACCCCTTCAATCGACTGGATCCGACCATCTGCATAGATTTGAAATGGGTCCCGCGACATCTGCGCCGCCTTGCATAGCCTACCTTGCAACTCCTCGGCGGACTCGCCTTTGCACCAGAATTCATCTCCCTGGCAGTGGTAGGCATCGAGTCCCACGCTGATGAGAATTCTGCCAAGCCTGCGCAGAAGCATGTCACCGGCGATCGGACCAAACGAGTCGTTGAAAGCCCTCATGAGATTCACGTCCACGGTGGCGACAAACGCGCTCGCCTTTCCCTCGTCAAAGGCTTGACGGTTCGGCAACCCGGTAAGCGCGGAAACCAACACCGCGCGCCGGACCGGTTCGGCAATCTGAATGGCGGGCTGGACTGTTCGGTGCTGCGAGATCGTGGCTTTCGCCTCTTCCAAGCTGCCAGAGATTCCGCTCTTCACCATGAACGCTGCGAGAAACCCCGGGGAGCGGGAGATGCCGTACTTGCAGTGAATCAATATCCGCTGGCCCTTCTCAGTCTGTTCCTGCAGCCATGCCAGGGCTTCTCGAACGTGGTCGGGAGCAATCAGCCCGGTATCGGGGGCGGCAATCCATTTGTACGCTTTGCCAGGATGTTCCGCCGATTGATCCCGTCCCGGAGGCTGATAGGCGTCAGGTCCACGAACATTCAGAATAGCAGTGATCTCTTCTGGATTGTTGCGGATCAGGTCGTCCGCGTCCTGCTGCCCGCCGAGCCACAGATGATTAATGATGTGGTTCATCGCCGACAAGAAAACCAGGCAAAAAAACAAAACGCCCCAAACTCAAAGAGTCATGGGACGTTCGGCCAAAGCAGCCCTCCCCCGAAGTCTGCTTCCCCCATAGAATAGGCACAAGACTGCTGGGTGCAAATGGCTCGAATGGGCCACAGGGCCATCCAGCCCTCCCTGAGCCGGTTTTCTTTCATTTTTCGCATTACTTGGCAGGAATGCACCCTGAAAGCGGGCAATCTCCGGACGGAAACGACGAGGGACCCGGACTGCAAGCTTTCGGGCAATGCAGTTCGCAAACAACCCGAAGCGGGTGGCCTTGGGGAAGCGCTACCCGCCTCGTGTTCATGTTTCAAGCCACAAGTCACTCTCATCGTTCGGGAGTTCGAAAGCGGCAGGCACACCGGGGTTTCCTGATCAATCACCATGATGCGGAGTCTTTATGGGTGCCCCGCGCGCTCAAACGGACTCTTCTTTTTTTTCGAGGAGGGAGTACGATGAAGTCCTCGTAAGACAAACATCGCCGGGGCTGAATGAAGAAACCTTCTCGAAACCACACTCTTTTTGCTGTTGCTGGCGTGCTAATACTCGGATTTGCGTCAAACGTCCAGGCAGCCTCCTTCCAATATTTCCGTGTCGGCAACAAGGATGACTTTCAGGTTCGACCCCGCGGCGGCACCGCGATGATGGGCGGCGGAGACGATCTGGACGAGGCTTTTCGCTGGCTTTGCCAGAAAGGCAACGGCGGTGATTTTCTCGTACTTCGCGCCAGTGGGGATGACGAATACAACGACTACGTCAATAAGCTGTGCAAGCTAAATTCGGTCGCCACACTCATTCTTCCCGATCGCGTAGCGGCAGAGGACCCGGCGGTGGCCGAGATCATGAGAAAAGCGGAAGTGATTTTCATTTCTGGCGGCGATCAGGGGCATTACCTTCGCGCCTGGAAAGGCACGCCAGTCGAACGGGAAATTAACGCGCATGTGGCGGCTGGGAAGCCGCTCGGTGGCACTAGCGCGGGCCTCGCCGTGCAGGGAGAATTTGTATATGGCGCGCTCGGCGATAAGCCGGACGACAATGACCTGGCGTCCACCGATGTTCTGCCCAATCCTTACTTCGATCGCGTGACTCTCGTCCGCGGGTTCCTGAAGATTCCGGGCCTCGAAAATCTTCTGACTGATTCGCATTTTGCCAAGCGCGACCGCATGGGGCGGACGCTGGGCTTCCTGGCTCGGATCCAGCAAGATGGTTGGTCGAAGGCGCCCCATGAGGTTGCCATCGACGAAAAGTCAGCTGTGCTCCTCGAACCCGACGGCAAAGGAACAGTCGTCGGCAACGGAATGGGCGCCTACTTCCTGCGGCCCACCCGCAAACCGGACATTTGCAAAAAAGATCAACCTCTGACATTTAGGAAAATAAGCGTGTATCGCGCTCCCGCGGGCGCTCACTTCGATTTGGTGCGCTGGCAAGGCATCGGCGGGACTGCATATTCCCTTTCCGTGGAGAAAGGAAAGATTCAGAGTTCCCAGCCTGATCATTCGATTTACTGAGACTGGCTCGATTCCACCCGAGCATCCTCAATCTTCTCTTGCGAATCCAGCATTAAAGCCGTAGACTTCACGCGCATTCGTTTTCAGGATATTGCGCCGCATCGATTTTCATGATGAAGAAGAGACTCGATTCCGGTTGCCCGGCCCTTCCCTCTCTGGGAGTTCGTTTTCTGGTCGATGCCGGTAAACTCGAAGCCGGTCTCTGATTCTCTCCCCTCCTGCACGCATTACCAGAACACATTTCCAGGACACAGGAGCCTCCCGTGAAGACGATTCGTCCGTTGGTATACGCCGTCGCAGGTGTGGTCATTTTGGCCGCCGCAACTTTGTCAATCGCGCAGACCTCGCAAGGTCGGATCCTTGGAACGGTCACCGACTCTTCTGGCGCCGTGGTTTCGGGCGCGGTCGTTACCGTCACCAACGTCGCGACTGGCGTGTCGCGAACGGCAACTTCGTCTTCGGCGGGCGACTACGTGGTGCCCGGGCTGGAGGCTGGTCCGTATTCGGTCAAGGTTCAATCCACGGGATTCGCAACGCTCGAACGCACTGGCATTCACCTGGAAGTGGCGAAGGATGCCCGTGTAGACGTGCAACTCAAACCGGGCGCGGAGACGGAAGTCATGACGGTGAGCGGCGAGGCTCCGATCATCGACACGACCAGCGACGTGCTGGGCGAGACGTTCTCCAACCAGGCCATCAATGAGCTTCCGCTCCAGGGACGCGACTTCCAAAATCTAGTGATCCTGCAGCCCGGCATTCAGCGTGAACCCGGCGGCGGATTTCTTTCCATCACGGCCAATGGCAATCGTCCGGAGGAGAATAACTATGTCCTCGATGGAGTCGACGATAACGACGCCTACTACGGCACGACCGTGATCAACGAAGAAGGGGTGGAGGGAACGCCGGCGACCATCCTTCCCATTGACGCAATCCAGGAATTCAACATTCAGTCCAGCCCTGAGGCCGACGTCGGCTGGAAACCGGGAGCGATTGTCAACATTGGCATCAAGTCCGGAACCAACACCTTTCACGGGTCGACCTATTACTTCAACCGCAATAATGCGATCGATGCGCGCAACTGGTTTAATCCCGTGATCGCCGGAGATCCTCAGGACAGCCGTGTCTCCGCCATTAATCTGCATCAGTTCGGGGCCTCGGCGGGTGGCCCGATCATCAAGGATAAACTCTTCATTTTCGGCAATTACGAAGGTGTCCGTTCAAAAGTTGGCAATCCCCTTCAAGTAAATGCCCCCATTTCGGTTCCCATCGGCGACCCTGAATACAGCATTGCCGATGCGATGGCCGAGTGCTCGCCAAACTGCAGCCCACTCAGCGTCGCGCTCGCCAACTACCTGCCCTATAATCCCGGGCCGGACGTGACAGCATTCACGGACTTTAATAACCTGAACCGCGGCGACAACGGCATCTTGAAGGCGGACTACACCCTGTCGCAAAAGCACAGCTTCTCACTCGACTACTTCATCGGCGATAGCCTGCAGACCGAAGAAGACGTCAGCGTGCTGAATCCGCTTTTTCTTTCCCAGTCGAAGACGCGGGCGCAGGTGATCGGCGGCAGGTGGCTGTGGACGCTCAACCCCCGGTTCACGAATCAATTTCATATCGGCTACAACCGCTTCTGGCAACAGGTCTATGTTGCCGACCATAATTTGGATCCCGCCAGCGTCGGAATCAACACCGGCATCACCAATCCCCGGGACTTCGGCATTCCCGAGATCCGCATCTCCGAGTTCCAAAGCCATACCGTCGGTGGTAACGGAAGCTGGCCTCTCTATACAACCCCAAACCAGACGTTGCAATTCACCGACAACGCCAGCTATATTCGCGGAAAACATTACTTCCGCTTCGGGGGCGAAGTTCGTACGGGCAGCACGGACAACGTCCGCGACACCTATGGCCCAGGGTATGTCCGCTTTGACTTCAATGGCCCAGAAGAGTCTCCCCTCGAAAACTTTGTCTTCGGCTATCCCGATTATGGCTATGTCGCCGTCGGCGACAGCCACCGTTACGTAACCCAAACTTCTGTCGGGGGCTTCATTCAGGATGCGTGGCGCATGCGCCCTAGCTTTACGCTCAATCTCGGCCTGCGCTACGACGTCACCTTCCCGATTCACGAGCGCCACGATCAGCTGGCAAACTTCGATCCCGTCCTCGGCATGGTCCAAGTAGGCAAGCAGATCAGCTCGCCCTACAACACCGATTACAAGAACTTCGCGCCGCGCGCAAGCATTGCATGGGATTTGTTCGGAAACGGCAAAACTGTTCTTCGCGCCGGGGCGGGCATCATCTACGAAGTCCCGCACATCTCTGTCTTCATCGGCCAGAACAACACCGAGGCGCAGGGCCTCGCGCTTATTCCTACCGGCCTTCCCTTAACCGACATTAACGGAAACAGCTTGCCTTCTCCGGGGAACATCACCGCGACCACCCTCGCCCTAGGCAGCGACATCGCTGACAACTGGCAGGCGGGCGGCCCCATTTTCGGCGACCTTTCCCCGAGTGCCGTGCCCTGTTCTTACGTCGAAGGCGGAACGTACAGTCCATGCCCTATTTTTGGCGTCAACCGCAACATCAAGACCCCCTTCATGACCAACTGGAACTTCAACCTCGAACGCACTCTCTGGCAGGATGCCGGCTTGACGATGGCGTACGTAGGCACGAAGGGCAATCGCCTCTATGGTGTCCGCGACATCAATCAGAACATTTATGCCAATGACACCGAGGGCGACGAGCAGTCCGGTCGCCCGTTCCTCAATCAATTCCCGTATCTCAGCTTCATTGACATGCTCGGCAACGGCGACAACTCGATTTACCACGCACTTCAGGTCACTCTCAAGCAGCGCACCCACAAAGGCCTGTACTTCGTCGCGGGATACACCTGGGCTCATTCCATTGACGACGCCACCACCAACCGCCAATTCAACATTCAAGACAGCAACAATCCCGGTGCCGAACGCGGCAACTCCGACTTCGACATCCGCCATCGTTTCACTTTCGCCACCACCTACCAGCTGCCATCCCGGCCTGGGTACGCTCAGATGCTGCAGGGCTGGGGACTCAACAGCATTCTGGTCGCTCAAACCGGCGAACCGCTCTTCTTCTACGACGATGTCGACGATATCAGCTTCACTCAGGAATACACCGACCGCTGGAACCTCACGGGCAATCCGCGCGACCTCCACTGGTCCAAAACTACCCCGATCAATTGGTATCCCGATGGCACCACCAATCCCGCCTGCCTGGCCACGGCCACCACGCAAGGCCTGCTCGACAATCTCGCATATTACGGTTGCTACCAGCAGGGCAGCGCAATCATGACGCCGCCCGCGGACGGCACTTTCGGCAACATGGGCCGCAATGTCGCTCGCGGCCCTGCTTATTTTGACTGGGATTTCTCAGTCATCAAGACTTTCAGATGGCATGACCGGATCAGTCTTGAGGCCCGTGCGGAGTTCTTCGACATCCTCAACCACCCAAACTTTGGTGGCATTGACACCGACTTGGCAGACGAGACCACGGTCGGTCTCGCGGACTGCACTACCGACATTTGTGCTTCCAATCCGGTCCTAGGCTCGGGAGGAGCGCGCCACATTCAGTTTGGATTGAAGTTCATCTGGTAGAGCAAGACCGTAACATCACAGTAGCTCGCGGCGCGATGTCGATTGCCCGTTCTTCCGGGCGGCCCTTTGGGGCAACTTCTGCCTGTTGCGCTGCGGCACGATTTGCCGATCCTGCGCGAGCACCAAGCTCGCTGCCACCTAACTGGCAGAAAACAGGCGCGCCGACGAAGCCATCAGGAATGGGCCTAAGCGTGCATGATCTCAATCGGTGATCCGGCGGAACTCAAGGTTCATCTCCGGAGAGCGAGGGAGACTATGTCTATTTCGGCAATCGGCAACACTTTCAACAACCATCCAATCGGCACCTTGTCGTATCAAATCCAGAACTCCCAGTTCCGGCAGCTGGGCAAGGATTTGACTGCCGGCAATCTTTCCGCGGCACGCTCCGACTTCGCCATGTTGCGGCAAGCTTTCGCCGAGATTCCATCCTCTACCTCATCGTCCACAACAAATCCGGTCGCACAGGCGTTTCAGCAGCTCTCCAACGACCTGAAGGCGGGCAATCTCACTGCCGCTCAGCAGGACTATTCCACCGTCCAAAACGATCTCACTGGTCTGAATGGCGCGAGGAGGTTTCATTTCCAGCACTACCATGGAACCGGAGGCGGCAACACTCAAAGCACGTTGATGCAGGACTTGAACCAGCTCGGTCAGGACCTCTCCGTGTCAATCTTCTCGGGCAATCTAAGCGCGGCACAGCAGGCCTATGCGAATCCATGGCAAGCCTTCGCGCCCGGAACGCCGACCAGTCACCTCGGTTCGGGATTGCAAGCTTCTACGGTCGAGCCGGTCTCGGGCACGGACATCTCCTTCATGGCATAAGACGCGCGGTCATCGCAGTCTCGACCCATCGTTCAAATACAAAAAGGCGCGGTTCGCACCGCGCCTGCTTTTGTATCCTGAAATCTCAGGCCGGAATTCATCTCCGGAGCTTCGAGTCGAAGTTTAGTGCATCCTCGCCGACTCAATGGCCTCGTGCAGTTCGTGCTCGGCGGCGCGCAGATGCTCTTCGGCTTTTGCGCCATGTCCGGCCATATCGTAGTGGTTGGCAGCGCGTGCGCGATCCATTTCTCCCATCGCTTCCTGCACATGTTTGTGGGCTCGCTCGAGGTCAGCCCAGTCGTGGACCTTCTCCGCCATGGCAACTCCGGCTGCAAACGACAGACACACGCAAAGGATCGTGATGACTAGTCTCTTCATAGAGTTTCCTTTCGCAAAGGGGATTATGTCCCGATCACGCAAGTGCAATTCTCCCCAACGTACCAACCGAAGTCAAAGAGAAGAAACGATAAATCCGGTTACCTCAGTATCATCCGGGATTCCTCCAGTTGGCCCTGTCCTTCGATTCTGGGGACTGTCGATGAGTGATTTCCATGGTTCGATGCCCTACATGCCGCGAACAGTCCTTCGTGCCAGCTGCATCTTAATTACTGCTATCATGAGATATATTTCCGGTCGAACTCAGGGATAGAACCGATCCAGAGGTAAACATGTCTCAAAAACCGAATGTCAAATTGCCGGCGACCGTAGAAAAAATTATCAAGCCTCCCGACCCCAGGATGCCGGAAAAGGCGCAGATCAATATAGACCGCGGCGCCGAGCCGCTTTACCAGGAGATCCGCATCGACAACTCCCTGCAAGATGCGAACGGCAATGAAGTAAAGCTTAAAAAGGGCGCAAGGGTCGAAGTTACAGTCGAAGCGCACGATTCGGGAGTGATTCGCAAAGAGGGATGAGTTCCCTCGCCCGTTTTCACTTTTTCCCCGCTGGCGATTCCGCTCTTTTTGCTTCGGATCGGGTCTGGCTTGTGCGCCTGGAGTGCCCCTGACATGCCCCGCCGGGTGACCTTTCGTAATTTTCTCTCGAAGTCGGCATTGGGTTTCAATACAATGGCTGCTCGCGTTGAAACCTGCCATGAACTATTTGGGCTCATGCCTGCTCGTACAGATGTCTCTTGCCTTCGGAGTGGCCGGACTGTTGTGGCCGGAAAAACTCATGCCTTTCTTTGACGTATTGATGTTCCCGTGGGCGGCCAGCTACCGGATGGTACGCGCCAACAGCCTTGCTGCCATCGGCCTTTCGCTCGTTGTGCTCGCCAAGCTCGCTCTCAAATTTTGAAGAGGGGCCATTCAAGAGCCTCGACTTGAGGACTAGAATCTCCACAGAGGACTTGTCATGCCAACTGAGGGAGAATCCAAACTGCAGCCGAGGGAACCAACGACGGCCGAGCACGTCGCCGCAGCCAGCCAGATCCTGAAAGCCTTGCAAGCAAAAATCGGCGAGCACCCGGAGCTCGGCGAGGCCGTCAACCGCCTCGAAATGGCGCTGGCAAATCTGGGAGTGCAAACCGGAGGGTTTCTGTAGGGCCGGTTCCTGGTCCTTCGTCGCCCTGGTCCTTCGTCGTTAGACTTCGGCTCCCGGCCTCTTTCCGCTCCCCGTGTTCTTGTTTTTATTCTCCGGTCAACCACTTGTATTGCGCGTCGCTCATCGGAACTACGCTCAGCCTTCCCTGACGCACCAGGGGCGAATCTGCAAAAAGCTTTTGCGTCTTTATTTCCGCCAGTGTTTTGGGGTGCGCGATTGCTTTGCCGGCTTTTATTTTGACGAGCGGCGTTTTCGGATCGCTCGCGTCAACCGACACCACCGACGCGGTTCCGACCGCGGTCTTCTCGTCGCCGGTGTGATAGATGACGAGTCGCTCGGCCGGCTTCATGTCGCGCAGGTTACGAACGGCTACGGGGTTCGTGACGCCATCCCAGATGGTGGTCTTTTCGCGCTCGAGGTTGGCGAAGGAGTAGACAGTCGGCTCGGTTTTCAGGAGGTAGTTCATGGGGAGAGATTGTACCGAAAGGTGGCGGGGCTTGGGTTCAGGCCGAAGCTCCGGCGGGAAGGCGAAGTGGGAGTTTCAAGCAGGAAAATCGGGTAAAGATATTAAATGTTGATGCCCCACTCCCACTCCTCGTTTCCCGTAACTGGCAATTGTGGAATCAGCGGCTTAGAACAAGAATTCCCGAATCAAATCGGAACTCTCCCGAAAAAAATTGGGGATTCGGACTTGAGCTCAATCTCTTCCAACTGTTTTGTTTTCCGTGCCATTCGCGGCAAAAAACGGACCCTTCGCATTGCGAAGGATGAGAAATCTCGAATGACACTGGGATGGCCGACGATTGATGATTCTGCCTCTGGCGCACTACCATATTCCCATGCCCGTAGAAACCGAGGTTCCCAGCTCTACGACTTCCACGAAGCCCAACCTTCGCGCGCCGCACGGCACTTCGCTTTCCTGCAAGGGCTGGCCGCAGGAAGCAGCTATGCGCATGTTGATGAACAATCTCGACGAAGACGTCGCCGAGCGTCCGCAAGACCTGGTGGTTTATGGCGGAACAGGCAAAGCCGCCCGCAATTGGGATTGCTATCAAGCCATCGTGCGTACGCTGAAGTCGCTCGAAAATGACGAGACAATGCTCGTGCAATCCGGCAAGCCCGTGGGCGTGTTCAAGACGCATGAGTATGCTCCGCGCGTGCTGATCGCTAATTCCAACCTCGTCGGACATTGGTCGAACTGGGAGAAGTTCAACGAACTGGAGCGCGCCGGGCTGATGATGTATGGGCAGATGACGGCCGGCTCGTGGATTTATATCGGCTCGCAGGGAATCGTGCAGGGCACATTTGAAACGTTTGCTGCGGCGGGCGCGAAACATTTTGGTGGTGATCTCGCGGGCAAGTTAATCGTGAGCGGCGGAATGGGCGGCATGGGCGGCGCTCAGCCACTGGCGGCAACGATGAACGGCGCGGCCTTCCTCGGAATCGATGTCGATCCGGAACGTATAAAGAAGAGACTGAAAACCGGCTATTGCGATTTCCTAGTGACGACGCTCGATGAAGCCCTGCGAATTTTAAAAAACGCCGTCCGTAAAAAAGAAAATGTTTCGGTCGGCCTCGTGGGCAATTGCGCGGACATTATTCCGGAGTTGGCCGAGCGCGGAGTGGTGCCGGATATTTTGACGGATCAGACGTCGGCCCACGATCCGCTGAATGGATATGTGCCGAATGGGATGACGCTGGCCGAGGCGCTCGAACTAAGAAAGCTCGATCCCAAGGCGTACGAAGAACGATCGCTCGATGCGATGGCCCGTCACGTCGAGGGCATGCTGCGTCTCCAGAAGATGGGCTCGGTGACATTCGATTACGGCAACAATATAAGGACGTTCGCCTTCCAGCGCGGCGTGAAGAATGCGTATGACTTTCCGGGATTTGTTCCGGCGTATATTCGTCCGCTCTTTTGCGAAGGCCGCGGGCCGTTCCGCTGGGCAGCGCTCTCGGGCGAGCCTTCGGATATCGCGGTGACGGACGAGCTGGTTTTGCAGTTGTTCCCCGAAAACCAGAGCCTCCGCCGCTGGATTGAATTGGCGCGAAAGCGGATCAAGTTTCAGGGGTTGCCGTCGCGGATATGCTGGTTAGGCTACGGCGAGCGCGCGAAGTTTGGGCTGGCGATCAACGATCTGGTGAAGTCGGGAAAGATCAAGGCGCCAATCGTGATTGGGCGCGATCACCTGGATTGTGGTTCGGTGGCGTCGCCGTTCCGGGAGACGGAGAGCATGAAAGACGGATCCGATGCGGTCGCCGATTGGCCTCTGCTGAATGCTTTGTTGAATACCGCGGCCGGGGCATCGTGGGTGTCGATACACAACGGTGGCGGAGTTGGGATTGGATACTCGCTGCATGCGGGACAGGTGACAGTGGCAGACGGAACGGACATGATGGCGAAGAGAATTGAGCGCGTGCTGACCACCGATCCGGGCATGGGTGTGATCCGGCACGTGGACGCGGGGTATGAGGAGGCAAAGGAGTTTGCGGAGAAGAAGGACGTGCGAATTCCGATGGGAGAGAAGTAGGTGACACTCCTGCTATTGTGATTGCGTGAAATCGAAATCGTTGCTGCTGGTAAATATCGGCCAGCTTCTTACCCTGCGCTCGGCAACATCCGGTCCGCGGCGCGGAGCTTCGCTTTCCGAACCTGGCATCGTGGAAGACGCGGCCGTGCTTTGCATCGGCGGGAAGATTGTCTGCGCCGGGAAGACGAACGATGCGCTGCGTGATGGGTGGATCAAGAAAAATCGCAAGCGAATTACCGAGATCGACTGCCGCGAGCGCGTCGCTCTGCCCGGATTTGTCGATTCGCATACGCATCCGGTATTCGGCGGTCCGCGGCTGATTGACTTCGAGAAGCGCATTGCGGGCGCGAGCTACGAGGAGATTTCGGAGGCGGGCGGAGGAATTCGATCAAGCATCGACGGAGTGCGCAAGGCGACGAAGGCAACGCTCACCGAAAGGCTGCTGAAAGCGCTGAGCGACATGGCCGCGCTGGGAACGACGACGGTCGAGGCGAAGTCTGGATATGGGCTCGACTTTGACTCGGAGATCAAGTCTCTGGAAGCGATTCGCGCGGCGGCTCAAAAGTGGCCGGGAACAGTCGTGCCGACGTTTCTCGGTGCGCACACCGTCCCACCCGAGTTTCGAGAACGCCGGCAAGAGTACGTCGATCTCGTCTGCAACAAGATGATGCCGGCGGTCGCCGCGCGCAAACTCGCACAATTCGCCGACGTCTTCTGCGATCGCGGCGCTTTCACCGCCGCCGAAGCCGAACAGATTTTCACCTCCGCTCAGAAGCACGGTCTCGCGCTCCGCGCGCACATGGGACAACTCAGCGAAACGCCCCTCGAACCGTTCCTTCGCTTCAATCCCGCCTCGCTGGATCACATGGACTACGTAAGCGACGCCGGCCTCAAAGCGCTGGCAGCGAGCGATACGGTGGCGACATTTGTTCCGGGAGCGAATTATTTCCTCGGGCTGTCGCGCTATGCGAATGCCCGGCAGTTCATCGCGGCGGGAGTCGCGGTCGCTATCGCCACCGACTACAATCCCGGTTCGTCGCCTACGCTCAGCATGCCGATGGCGATGTCGCTGGCATGTACACATTTGAAGATGTCGCCGGCGGAAGCCATCGCTGCGGCAACTATCAACGGGGCGCATGCGCTACGGCTGGCGGATCGCAAGGGCAGCATCGAACCGGGAAAAGATGCGGACCTCGCCGTGTTCGATGTCGAAGACTATCGCGAGATTCCTTACTGGTTTGGCGCAAACCGCTGCGCGCTTGCAATTTTGAATGGCGCGGTCAATGAAGGCCAGACGCAATGAGGGCGCCTGGAGTGGAGACGGACGGGAGAATTCGTCGTCATCGATTTGACCAGTCGCAATTAAGCCCGGCCATTTTGAGCGAACGCGGAAGGGTTGTTATAATTCTCAAGTTCCGCACGCTCTCAGCGATCCGGCTGCGTTCTGGCAGCCTCCCGCCCTGTGACAGCGCGCAGCCGGTGGGTCGAAATGGCCAGCCAACTGTGAACAAGACGCGGACCAGAGTGGCCAGGTAGCTCAGGTGGTAGAGCGCAGCCCTGAAAAGGCTGGCGTCGGCGGTTCAACTCCGTCCCTGGCCACCATCATTCTAAAGAACTTAGCGGCTTTCGACGAAAATTCCCAACCCACGATCCAACCCACGATTCGGAGATTTGACCCACGATTTCTCACTGAACCCTCTCGGTGAGCAGGTGAATTCTGTCGCCCAATAGCTGCTCCAGGAACTTCCCCTGTGCCTCGCGCATCGACTCCATGTCCGACTGTGCGTAGAGCTGCATCGTCGTCCCGAAGTCCTCGTGACGCAGCATTCCCTGCACGGTCTTCGCCTCCACTTTCAGCTTCACCAGCGCCGTTGCGAGCGCGTGCCGGAAGTTGTGAAAGCCGAAACGCACCTTCTCCCCTTCCTTGATCACGCCCGCTTTCACCGCCGCCGGCCGCAGGTACTTCTGCACCATGATGGACGCGGACAGAGGCTTCTTGCCCTTGAGCCGGACGCTCGGGAACACGAAGTCGGTGTCCTTGCTGAAAGGCGTCTTGTCGCGCCATGCGAGAAGAAACCCCGCTAGGAGAGGATGCATGGGAACCGGGGCCTTCGATGCCTTCGACTTCGGCACCTTGAACCTGCCCCACACATACGCCCGCCTCACGTACATCACCAGATCCGCGAAGTCGAGATCCGTCCACATCAGGGCCAGCAACTCCGACACTCGCAGCGCCGTCGCCGCATCGCTCAAGGTGAGCGTGCGCCGCGGCTCCGGAATGTTGAGGAGAATCTCGAACGCCTGCTTCGGCGTCATGGGGACCGCCGTGTAATCGCTGGTCGTTCGCTGGCTCACCCAATTCATGGGATTGCCCTCCTGCTGCCGCGGCAGAAATTCGTGCCACTGCCCGTGCTTGTAGACCAGATGCATGATGCGCCGAATCTTGTCGACCGTTGGATCGGCAAATGGCTTCACCTTCTTCTGCGGGTTTCCCATCCTCAGTTCGAGGAACCATTTCTCGACCTCCGTC